>MDSV01206335.1_pt1 | contig 15709 bp, 15 predicted proteins | sample 810851 | NCBI WGS metagenome assembly MDSV01 (sample SAMN05326640, study PRJNA326480) | marine metagenome | isolation source: seawater | place: Atlantic Ocean: North East | collected 2012
AATGATTTAGTTTTGGTTCCAACTAATGGTAAATTTGGAGAAAGAGTTGCAGAAATGTGTTCTCGATTTTGTAATGTTAAACATATCAAGTATGAATGGGGCAGAGCATTTGATTTATTCGAATTAGAACAACAACTTGAAAGAAAGTGCTATGAGGCTTTACTTATTTGCCATAATGAAACTAGTTCGGGAATTACTCAAGATGCACCAGCCATTGCTGAAATGTGTCAACGCCATAATGTCCCCTTTATCCTCGACGGAATCACTTCTGTTGGTGGATTGCCAGTAGATGTTGAAGGATGGGGAGTTGAAGCAGCTGTTATGGGTGCACAAAAGTGTACAGCGGGCCCTTCAGGTATTGCTGCAATAACTGTCAATTCACATTATATTGAAAGATGTAAGGCGATTAGAGAACAAAGCGAATCAAATCCTGTATTCTATTTAGATATGATTTCTGCATTAAAAAAAGGTGATGACGACCAAACTCCCTGGACACCAGCAATAAATCTAGCAATGGGCTGGTCAAAGGCTCTTATTGCACTAAAAGATGAAACTTTACAGGCGCGATGGAAAAGATGCTCTCTACTTTCACATGGCGTCCAAAATTTATTTTCAAAACTTGGTTTTGAATTACTTGCCGACCCCTTCCAAAGAAGTGATACCGTTACTGCAATAATGTATCCCGATGGAATTGATGATACTTGGCGAAGCGATTTGAAAGAAAAATATAATACTCAAGTTATTGGAGCTCAAGATCATTTGAAAGGTAAGATGTTTAGAGTTGGTTCGATGGGTGAAACCACTATTGAAGAGATGGTTGAAGGTTGCAAGAGAATGATTTCTTGTTTCAAGGACCATGGTTTGGAATTACCAGATGTAGATGTGGAATCATTTTTTGAGGAATAGTGATGAATTATATTGTATTAGGTCGATTCCAACCTCTTCACAACGGCCATGTTTTCTTGATTGAAAGTGCTCTGGAAATGGCTGGAGATGATGATAAGGTGGTTGTTGCAATAGGCTCAGCATCTTGTCAAATGGAACCCAAGAACCCGTGGACTGGTGCAGAAAGAAAACAGATGATTGAGGCTTGGTCTGAACAAGTTGAAGTTGTTTTAATCGATGATATCAATGACCCTCCAAATTGGGTAGAACATGCTACTAAGGTTCATGGAAAAGGAGTTTTAGTTACATCTGATCGACAAACTGCTGAACTTTATCGCGAATCAAATTGGGAAGTAGTCGAAGTAGATTTAGACAATCGGGAAAATTTCGAGGGTTGGAGGATAAGACAGACAGCAAAAATGCTCTCTACGGTTGATGATTTTGATGCTGTGAGAGAGGTTCTTTCCTCTTCCTTACCATCAAAAGTGATAGAATGGTTAATTGAAAATGATGCTTTATTCAGACTTTCTACGTTCCAAACAGGAGTTTATGCCGGCTGATTATTCTGAAGAAACTACAACTCTTGCTGCGATTAATATTCTTTGTTTGTACATGTACCCTGCCTCTAAGACATCAACAACAGAGCCTGAGGGGAAGTTTTCAGATGCTGGAATTGTAGTTATTGCTTCCATTTTTGCTGGGTCGAATTGTTTGCCTTTTGCTTCAATCGCCGTCACACCTTCGCCGGATAATTCATGCCACATCTTATTTCTAAGCAATCTCAATCCCTGAGCAACAGGGGTTTGATCTTCATCATCCAAGGAAGATAATGCTCTGTCTACATCAGAAAGAATAGTTAGCATTTTTCTGGCAAGACCCATTCCACCATACTGTATTAAATCTGATTTTTCGGCCATCATTCTTTTACGAACATTTTGAGTCTCAGCTTCTTTGTATGCAATTTCTTTTTCAGCCTTTTCAGCTCTTGCCAATGCTTCTTCAAGAGGGTCTAACTGCTCTTCGACACCAACTTCCATCGTTTCAGAATTCTCATCGATAATTGGAATTTCATCATCACTACCATCGATGACTTGTTCGTCTTCATCCGGCGATTTGTCTTCAGACATTGTCTGCCGGTCACATAACTATTCTTTGAACCCGTCGAAACTATGAATTCAATATTTTTAGAACATTATTTTCGCCATGGCCCCATTTTTCAGCATCCATGTGCTCTCTTCCAACAATACCAATTATGGAATCTTCTTGTTCCCATTTTGTGATAGTGTGGACTAGAAGTCTTGATGTCCGATCATGAGCCTCGTAGGTTGGAATTATTTTCGGGTCTTGCTTTTCATCTAGAGTCTCTCCTAGTTCTTTCCTTCTATCCATCCAATCTAGGCAGACTTTTTGAGCAAATTCATCTTCAGGTATTCCTGATAATTTTTCTATTACATCTTCCCAAGTTGAGTGGGAATACAAGTCTTGTTGGTTGACAATTTCTCTATCTAGAGCCACATCAAGGTATAGATATGTCCTTGCTTCCCATGAACTCCATTCTCCTGGGCTAGCCCATTGCATTAGTTTGAGGACTCCTTCGTCGCCTTCTGAAATCTCTTGAAGAGCAGTTTTGACGTTAGAATCTGGGCTAACATCGACATTGTCCATCCAGTCGAGCATTTCTGCTTCACAATCAATATCAAATAAGCGATTTAGTTTATCATCACCAGCAGGCCTAGATTGTCGAAAAGAACCTTTTTCCATTCCGGTGTAGAGTTCTTTCCATGACATTTTTAGCAGAGAATTTAGACATAATTGGTCGACTAATAAGACCACAGTTTCAATTCCCATGAGCAAAGCCAATCAGCCGACTACTTTGAGTTAATCGTTCATTCTATTCTTTTGAAATTTCATTAAAACTAATTCAAATCATGTAAAAATTCGCATTCATAGCAATTTCAAACGGTAGTATTGAAGAATGCGCATCATTTGGCCGCAGTTAGAGGGTTTTTTATGGCGACAATCAAGGAGCAAATCGAATTGATTCGCGCCGAGATTGATAAAACTCAAAAAAACAAAGCGACTAATGCTCACATTGGTAAATTAAAGGCAAAAATCGCACAACTAAAAATCAAAGAAGAAAAGGCACATGCCCATTCTAAAGCCAGTGGTGGCGGCAAGGGTTTTGAGGTCAAAAAATCCGGTGATGCAACTGTTGCACTTGTCGGTTTTCCATCTGTAGGGAAATCAACATTGATCTCTAAAGTTACCGATGCACATTCTGAGGCAGCGGGTTATGCGTTTACCACTTTGACATGTATTCCTGGTGTTATGGAGCACCGTGGTGCTAAAATACAGATTTTAGATTTACCAGGTTTGATTAAAGGCGCCGCTGAAGGAAAGGGGAGAGGTCGAGAAATTCTCAATGTTATTCGTAGCGCAGATATGGTTCTGTATATCGTAGATCCTTTCCAAGATGCCCATTTCAATGTTTTACATCGTGAACTTCATAATGCAGGATTACGTTTGAATGAAACAAGACCTCCTGTCTTTATCAAACGTACTGAACGAGGAGGTATTGATGTACGTACGACTGTTGAACAAACCCATCTAACCGAAGAAGAGATGAGCTCAATTATTCGTTCATTTGGTTATACTTCAGCGATTGTTACGCTTAGAAATGATACTACTGCTGAGCAAATTGTTGATTGTTTGGCAGAAAATAGAATTTATGAAAAAGCAGTAATTGCGATAAATAAGATAGACATCGCTACAGAAGAAGATTTGGTAAGAGCGGCTAAATCACTTCCAAGTGACTGGCCAATTATGCGAATATCGGCTTTCAAGGATATTGGTTTAGAAGAATTAAAGGATTTCATTTATGATAATCTTGGATTCATGAGAGTTTATCTTAAACCACAAGGCCAAGAGGCAGATTTAGAAGAACCTCTAATTGTAAAAGATGATTCAACAGTTCAAAATATCTGTGCAAAGTTACACAGAGACTTTGTTCGAAAGTTCAGATATGCTAGAGTAAAAGGTCCTAGCGCTAAGTTTGACTGGCAAAGAGTAGGATTGGATCATTTACTAAAAGATGGAGATTTACTAACCATTGTTGTAAAGCGTTAATCCCAAATTCCCATATCCATTTTAGCATCTTCACTTGCATGTATTTTTGGATCCCATCTTGGTGTCCAGACAAGATTTACATGGACGCTGTCCAATCCTTCAGTGGATAATGCTGCTCTATGAGTTGCTGCCATTATTTCAGCAGCTGCTGGACATCCTGGGCTTGTCAATGTCATGTCAATTTCAGCATGTTGAGCATCATCTTTGGTCTCGATTCTAACATCATAAACAAGTCCTAATTCTACGATAGATAATTCAAGTTCAGGGTCTTCAACATCGTCCAATTGCACTAATACTGCTTCTTTATCTACCATTTTATCACCTACATATTTTGTTCAATTTCTTTCATAACCTTGTCAAACATATTTCTAAATCCATTAGACCTACTTGGTGATAAGGAATTTAGAACTCCTAAATCACTAGCAAATTCAGGAGTTAATTCCAATGCTTGTGAAGGTGAAACTTCTCTTAGTGCAATCGTTAGAATCCCCATCAAACCTTGAACTAATTTAGAATCGGCACCTGCTTTGAATATTATTTTTTCATTATCAATATCGATTTTTACATGAGCCTCTGATTGACATCCACGGACCCGAGTAGAATCATTCCAATTCTCAATATCAAGGAAGTCAACTTCCTCAGATAATTCAAAAACCATTTCTAATCGTTCCATTTTGTCTTCAACTTCTTGAAATTCTTCGATTAAATCTTGAAGAGTTAGTAACTCACTCAAGCGAATCTCTCCAAAATTTCTTTCAGTTGCTTGACAAAGGCCTCGGCCTCTTCACGAGTATTATAGAAATACAGAGAAGCCCTAACAGTACCTGTAATCTTCAATCTTTCAAGCAGTGGTTGCGCACAATGATGACCTGTCCTAACTGCGAAACCACGAGCATCTAGAAGGTGAGCGAGATCTTCACTGTTCATTGTTGGATGGAGGAAAGAAACAACAGCAGCATCATTATCGTCATGCCTTCCATAAACAGTCATTCCTAACGAACGCAATTGTTCAGAAAGCCATCTTGCAATTTCAAGAAGTCTTTTGTGTTCAGATTCGAAATCAATATCCTGCATCCAGTGAAGTGCTGCATTCCATCCAATTGCTTCAGCGATTTTTGGTGTTCCAGCTTCGAACTTATGCTCATTACTTTGGTAAGTTGAACCATGAATTGATACAGTTTCAATCATGTCTCCACCTCCCATGAATGGTTGCATCTGTTCAAAGACATCATTGGCTACAAGAAGCGCACCAATTCCAGTAGGTCCACACATTTTATGTGCAGAGAATGCCATAAAATCAGCACCTAAGGATTTGAAATCGATCGACTGATGTGGAGCACTTTGAGCAGCATCTAGGAGAACTTTAGCACCATTTTGTTTAGATAAAGAAATTATATCTTCAATTGGGTTACAGACTCCAAGTACATTGGAAATGTGAACTACGCAAACTAATTTAGCGCCATCCAAAGAAGCCTCAAAAATTTCCATATCCAGTGTTAAATCTTGCTGAACGGGTACATATCTCAATTCAATATTCATTTCCTTTGCTAGCATCTGCCAAGGTACAATATCTGAATGATGCTCCATTTCAGTAAGTACGATAGCATCTCCTGGAGAAAGATTTGCTCTACCCCATGCATGAGCGACTAAATTGATCGCCTCGGTAGTCCCGCCTGTGATTATTACTTTATCCGAATTGTAGATTTTCTTCAGAGATTCCCTACAAGCCTCATATCCATCGGTTGCTTCACCTGCAAGAGTATGTACTGCACGGTGAACATTAGCATTTGAGTTGGAATAGTAATCATTCATTGCGTCAATAACAACTTGCGGCTTTTGTGTTGTTGCGGCATTGTCCAAGTAGACCAATGGGTGGCCATTCACCATTCTCTGTAGTATTGGAAACTGATCACGCATTTTTTCACCCCATTATTTCACATTCAAGGTAAATTTTGAGTCTAGCCTTGAGGTCTTCAGAGATTATTTTATTTTTTATTGAAGAAAAGGTATTGACTAGAAATCCTTCGACAATCAGTGCTTCTGATTGTTCGTTAGATAAGCCTCGAGATTGAAGGTAATGCATCTGTTCTTTGTCGACAGGTGCGCTGGCTGCTCCATGAGTTGCAGTTACTTCATCAGAGAGAACTTCAAGTTCAGGAATTGCGTCGGCTCTCGCCTTTTCTGAAAGTAGCAGGTTGTGGAAAACTTGAGCAGCATTTGAATGATTAGCATCATCAGAAATGAATAATTGTCCAGTTCCAATAGAATGACTCTTATCTCCACAAGCCGCATTCATGATGAGGGATGAGTCGGTATACTTCACTAGATGATTGATTTCCATATGGTGGTCATCATGTCTAGCATCTATCCCATAAACAGCAACTGCTTGATTCAATGAAGAATTATTTTCTGCGAGTGTAGTTCGAATATCGGTTTTATTTCTCAATCCTCCAATCGATAATTCGGCGTATTCAAGAGTTGAGTCTCGGTGAACATTCCAATCTTCACATCTCAGAAGTTTGGAATTTGAATCTAATTCATTTACAAATCCGTATCCGATTTTAGAATTTTTATCAATAGTTCCAGTAATATGTAGACCTGTCCAATCCCCCTCTCCTGAAAGGTGAACTATAATCGTAGCTTCACCTTTACACTTCAGATTTAAGTGACCGATATTGGTTTCTCCAGAAGGAAAAAGATTGATATTCACAGTTTGTCCACTGCCATCGATTTCAATTTGTGTCATTCCATTATAGCATTCTGAAATGAAAACTCTCGATATTTCTGATAAATCTTCCATTTTTCTATTCGAATCATGAAACTTACAGTCGCCTTGTACATCAACATTTAATGGACTACATTCTGGGATTGTGTCTACCTTGGAAGGGTGTATTCTTTTCCAGGGAGTATATCGCCATAAATGTGTAGAGCGTGAAGGAATTTCCATATCCAAGTAGGTCATCCAATTGCACCCTCCATCTCTAACTCCAGTAATTTGTTCAGTTCAACAGCATATTCCATTGGGAGTTCTCGAGTGAACGGTTCAAAGAAACCGTTAACGATCATACCCATTGCTTCTTCTTCACTAAATCCTCGACTCATAAGATAGAATAGTTGCTCACTAGAAATCTTTGAGACGCTAGCCTCATGTTCTAAATCAGCGGTTGGATTTCCTACTTCCATGGTAGGGTAAGTATCAGAGCGAGAGTCTTCGTCAAGCATCAAAGCGTCACAAACTACCTTTGATCTACAACCTTCAGCTTTTGGAGAAACTTGTAACATACCTCTGTAAGATGAACGACCTCCATTTTTAGAGATTGATTTAGATAAGATATTGGAGGTTGTTCTAGGTGCTAAATGATGTACTTTAGCACCAGCATCTTGGTGTTGCCCTTCTCCAGCATAAGCAACTGAAATGACTTCTGCATGCGCACCTTCACCCTTTAGAATTACAGCAGGGTACTTCATTGTCAATTTAGAACCAATGTTGCCATCAACCCATTCGATAACTGAATTCGAATGAGCAATTCCTCTCTTGGTAACAAGATTGTAGACATTTGCTGACCAATTTTGAACGGTTGAATATCTAATTTTAGCATTATCCATGGCAATTAATTCAACAACGGCAGAATGTAAAGAGTCTGTCGAATATGTTGGAGCAGTGCACCCTTCGACGTAGTGGATACTACTTCCTTCATCTGCAATAATCAAGGTTCTTTCAAATTGTCCCATATTTTTTGCATTGATTCTAAAGTAGGCTTGAACAGGCATTTCAACGTGTACATTCTTAGGCACATAAATGAAAGAACCGCCAGACCAAACCGCAGTATTTAGTGCAGCGAACTTATTATCAGTATATGGAACTACACTACAGAAATATTTCTTGACAATTTCCGGATGTTCTTTTAGACCTGTATCCATGTCGAAGAATAAAACTCCTTGCTCTTCTAAGTCTTCACGAATTGAGTGATAAACTGCTTCTGATTCATATTGTGCAGTCACCCCTCCTAGCCATTTTTGTTCTGCTTCAGGAATTCCTAACCTGTCAAAGGTATTTTTGATATCATCAGGTACATCATCCCAATCTTTTTCTGTTTGCTCAGAAGATCGGAGGAAGTATGTCACATTATCAAAATCAATACTTTCCAACATTCCACAGTTTCCCCAATCAGGCATTGGCCTAGATATGAAGTGATGATATGCTTTGACTCTAATCTCAGTCATCCATTCTGGCTCGTTCTTTAGAGCAGAGATATCTCTAACAACCTGCTCTGAAAGTCCTTTATCAAATCTAATTGTTGCATTTTCAGGATCGTGGAATCCATATTGGTAATCGCCTACTGCGTCATATGCTTGTTCACTCATTAAATCGCCTCCAACCAATCATAGCCTTTGTCTTCAAGTTTCAGTGCCAATTCAGGTCCTCCCGTTTTGACAATTTTACCGTCTATCATAGCATGAACATAATCAGGTTTAACCAAGTCAAGAAGTCTTTGATAGTGAGTAATCACTAAACATCCAGCCTCTTTGGCGATTTCATTTATTCCCTTGGAAACAACTCTTAAGGCGTCAATATCTAATCCTGAATCAGTCTCGTCCAGTAGTGCTAACTGCGGTTTCAATAGTAGCATTTGCAATGTTTCGAGTCTTTTCTTTTCACCACCACTAAATCCATCATTGACATATCTTGACAAGAAGGATTTATCCATGTCAAGTTGAGTCATAGCACCAGTCAACTCCTTTCGAAATTCTCTGGCTTTCAACTGTTCGTCTCTAATCGATGATACCGACTTTTTGAGGAAGTTGCCGACTTGAACGCCAGGAATTGATGGTGGGTATTGGAAAGAAAGGAACATACCAGAACGAGCTCTTTCATGCACTTCGTAATCTTCGAGAGGCTTTCCTAGAAAAGTTACGCTACCAGAAGTGATTTCATATGCGGGGTGGCCCATTATTGCATTAGCCAATGTAGACTTTCCAGCACCATTCCGGCCCATAACTGCGTGAATCTCGCCCTTGTTGATGGTCATAGAGAGACCATTTATGATGGCTTTTCCGCCAACAGATATATGCAAATCTTCGATTCGAAGTACTTCCATTTCTCTCTCCCCTCACAGACGACCTCACATTTCTCCTTTATGAAGTGGTGTAAAGAATTGTAACGCAGTATAGCGTTTTTAGGGTAACCTAAAAATATAATTTAGTTGGTGAAAGCATTCAAAATAGACACTATCCACCCCTATTCATGACCGACGACGATTTAGTGGCTAAATACGCTGCTGAGGCGTTAGCTTCGATGAAGATGGAAGCACAAAAAAGAGTTGAAGAAGTTGTTGATTTAGAACTTGAAAACAGATTACGTAAAACCTCGTTATTCAATCTACTAGATGGCGATGAATTTATTCCGGCGCTTCTATCGAGATTAAACGAGGTCAGAGCAGCCTTAGACGGTCACGGTGGTGGGATTAAGTTAACATCTTATTCAGTTATTGATGGTCGTAATAAAACCCTTGAGATGGTTTTAGATTTAACAGGTGCTTGTTTGTCATGTGGTGCTGCACCTGGTACGCTTGAAGGAGTAAAGAATGATTTAGAATCCGATTCTGAAATTTCATTAGTCAAATTTTCTAGTGAATTGCTAGATACTTTTGATGAACTAGGCCGAGAATTCATTCTTGCACATGGCAAAGTTGAATTTGTTTGATATTCAATATTTTATCAATCCTTTAACGGATGGTTTGAAGGAGTTTATCTACCGGCCTTAATTCATGCCAGCATGGCGAGAAGGAACTCGTGAAGACCCAAAGCCTTGCAGAGAGCAAGATAAGGGTAAATTCGAAATTGTTCTAAGGGATGGTAGGGCTAGACTTGGACGTCTTCATACTGAGCACGGTATTTTGGAAACGCCAGCACTACTACCTGTGATCAATCCAAACATTAGGACCATTGAGCCTAGAGAGATGTGGGATAGATATGGAATTGGAGCATTAATAACTAATTCATACATAATTTGGAAACATAAAGAATTGAAGTCAAAGGCTGAAAGTGAAGGAGTTCACTCATTACTTGATTATCCCGGAGTTGTGATGACTGATTCAGGTACATTCCAATCATATGTCTATGGTGATGTAGAAGTTGGTGTAGAAGAGATAGTTGAATTTCAACGTTCGATAGGTGTCGATATTGCAACAATGTTGGATGTATTTTCTAGACCAGATATGGATGTTTCCGAAGTCGAAAGTTGTGTTGAACAAACAATCGAAAGAGCTCAAGTTAGCGTAGATTCATCTCAAGATACAATGCTTAACGGGCCTATACAAGGTGGAATTTTTAGAGAGTTAAGGAGAAAGTCAGCATTAGAAATGGGTAAGTTTGATTTTTCAGTTCATCCAATCGGAGGGATTGTACCTGTTATGGAGCAACACAGATACAAAGAATATGCAAAAATCATGCTTTCCTCTTTACCATATTTACCTCCAAATCGTCCAGTTCATATGTTTGGTTGCGGTCATCCGATGCTTTTCCCGATGTCCATTGCATTAGGTGCAGATCTATTTGATTCAGCAGCCTATGCACTATTTGCTAGAGATGGTAGATTGATGACGCCATGGGGTACTGTGAAAATCGCAGGTCTTGTTGATTGGCCTATAATTACTCCAAGTGTTGCTAATTTAACACCTAAGCAAGTTTTAGACATGGAGGAAAAAGAAAGAACAGTTTTACTTTCAAAGTTTAACCTTGAGGTAAGTCTTGCTGAACTTTCAAGATGTAAGCAAGCGGTTAGAGACGGGACAATATGGCGATTAGTCGAGCGGAGAAGCCATCAACATCCAGCATTGAGGGAAGCATTTCTTTGGTTAACAACAAATCCATCCAATGCCCAAATTTCTAATTTATCGAGTAATCAAATGGTTTTAGATGAAAAATTAGCATCGCAAGAAGTCGGCTCAGAAAAAGGAGTTTGGGAAGAGAGTTGGGATTGGATAGTAAATTCCCAGACAACACCGCGTAAGGGTGGCGAGCCTTGGGGTGGAAATGATACATTCACTAGGCCTCACATAATTGCTGCGAGAAATTTCATGTTTTCACGCTGGCATTCAAATGGAAAGATGGGTAAAGGGTCCTCGGAAGTGCTGGTTTTACATGGTAGGTCAGGCCCATGGAGGGAGAGATGTGATAATCTCATTACAAGATTGATACATCATGCACCTGGATTAGAAGTCATGATTCTTACACCAATAGGTCTAATGCCTTATTCACTAGAAGATGTCAATCCATTTACACATATTGAAGGTCCGGATTGGTTGTGGCGAAGTCGACCTAATTTACCACTAATAAGAGATGAATTAGAGAACTTTTCATTGGGAGATAGAAGAATAATCACTCTTGATTTAAGAGGTGATAATTTAGTTTCTAGAGCATTTTCCAAATTAATTGAGCAAGGTGTACTGAGTGAGGAAAGTAGAGAGGGATTGGTCGAAGCAAAAGATTTCGATGAATCACAACTCAAACTTCGTCGTAGAAAAGCAGCAGATAAATTTGCTTTATTTTTCAACATTCAAACTGAATTATCCTATGATCTCACTTCGAAAACTGAATTTGTTATTAATCGTCAAGGTAGGATAAAAAATGTACTTACTTCAAGCGGAAAACATCTAGCCAGTTTTAGGCTTGGAGACGGTGGTCTTTCCCTCAACAATGATGGTGCGATTGAACTACATAGTCACCGTAGAAGGGAAATACCAACTGGAAATATGGACTCTGAGATTTACGGATATACAGGCGAAGGGCTCGCATGGGTCGTAGTCGATGATGATGCAGAACCTTTTATTCGTCAAGGACGTAATGTTTTCCATGGATTTGTCATTTCTTGTGATCCTTGGGTTAGGCCTAATGAGGCTTGTTTAATTGTTAATAACAAAGGCGAGTTATTGGGTCATGGAATTTCTCAATGTACTTCTAGTGAATTAGCTACATTCTCTAAAGGCATAGCAGTAAAGACTCGTGATGGTATTAAATTACAAGATTGACCTAAACATGCAGTAGTAGGATTGAATAGTCGTCTTCAATCTGACAATGATAGAGGGAGTGGTGCAGTGGTCGAAGATTACATTATCCAAACCTCGAATTTATCGAAATCTTATGGTCCTCACATGGCCTTAGAAGATTTGAATCTCAAGGTAAAGAAGGGTGCAACTGGATTATTAGGTCCTAACGGTGCAGGTAAGTCGACCTTTCTAAAAACCATACTGGGGCTAATCCAAGCAACCTCAGGCGACGGTACAGTTTTGGGTCATGATATTAGAACCGAAGGCGCAGCAATACGTTCTAGAATTGGTTACATGCCCGAATATGATGCTTTGAATCCAGATATGGATGCAATTTACCAGGTTCGATATTCTGGCGAATTACTTGGAATGAATCCAGTAGTTGCTATGTCTAGAGCCCATGAAGCATTACAATACGTTGGCCTTGGCGAACAACGTTATCGTAACATTGGAAGTTTTTCAACAGGTATGAAGCAGGCTACAAAACTAGCATGCGCAATTATTCACGACCCGGAATTAATCATTGCCGATGAACCATCAAATGGATTAGATGCAGTTGCTAGGGAATTCATGATTACCACATTACAAAATACAGTGAGTACAGGAAATCGTTCGGTATTGATGGCATCACACCTTATGGATGATGTAGAAAGGGTATGTGAGAATATAGTTCTGCTGCATAAAGGAAGACTAGCAGCACAGGGTCGAATTGAAGATTTGAAAGATATCGATAGAGAGATTGAGATTCATGTATGGGGAGGAGCCTCCAAACTCGAAGAAATGATGACTAATTCTGGTTTAACGGTTCGAAGAGAAGGAAGAATCATGCGAATCCAACATATTGGAGATGACACCACCACAAAAATTCTAGAATGCGCTGCTAAAACCGGCGCTCAAATCCGTAGAATGCACGAATATGAAGCATCTTTGGAAGATTTATTTCTGGTGATTATGGAAAATCTTGGCTATGAAGTTAAAACTAGTGAAGATTTGCTTAGAAATCCAGTTTCTGCTCGACAAGTAGATGCTCCGCAGAGCATGGGTGGTGGATCAGCATGATTGAAGAGCAACCGCCCAATATACCGATTGTAGAAAATAAGGAAGAAATTTCCTACGATGCAGCTGCACCAGTAAAGGGTCAAGGCCGGATGGATGCTGCTTGGGGTTCGTCTGAAGGTGATGAAGACTTATCGGCTCAAGTGTCTCCTTCAAAAGACACTACTGGTTTTGTTTTCGAGCAAGTATATCAGCCTTGGAATGGAACATTAAATCCCAGATGGATGAGGAATTGGGCAATATTGAGGCACCATGTTGCAGGTATTTTTAGAAAGGGACATAGGCCATGGAGTATTCCAACTAGACTTTTCCTTGTTGTAGTTTTTATCGCTTCTTTGGCTGATGTTGGTTTGACACTTTTATCAGCACTAATAGGCAGTGCTGAATTACATTCAATGTGGGGAGTAAATAGGGATAATCTATACGGACATGTTCTAGGTTTTTTCCCTAGAAATGTACTCTATTTTCCAATTGTTGCCGCTCTTCTTGTCGGTGGAGTAATCTCAGAAGACAGACTCCATGGGACCTCAGCACTATATTTTTCACGCCCGATTAATCGTTTTGACTATGTGATGATGAAGTATCTATCCGTTGCTTTAATTCAAGCCATGATAGTACTACTCACACTCTGTCTGTATTACTTTTCCGAAATAGTCAGTATGGGTAGAGGATGGGCTTGGATAATTGATACATTCCCTCTATTCCTTGCAGCATTTGTGGGAGGTACGTTACTCATAATTACCTACACTAGTATCGGCCTTGGATTATCAAGCGTTTCTAAAGGTAAATTCTTTCCAGGAATTGGCCTTGTTGCTATAGTTCTTGGGACTAAGACTCTTGCTTTGATAGTTTCAGAATTATTTGATAGAGAGATTCTATATCTACTGTCACCTTATGATTGTCTTGCTCATGTTGGTCAAGCAATAATTGGTACTGAACCAACATATGATCAGTATTCGTGGACTTGGTCGCTTGCCTCTTTAGTAATAATTAATGCAATTTCACTTTATGTATTGAGCACTAGAGTTTCTTCTATGGAGGTGACAAGAGAATGATGCCCGATTTTGATCAGCAAGGTCTTCCGCAAACCAAAGAGTGGAAACCAGAGGTTAAAGCACCAGTAATACTTTTAGAAAATGTATCAAAGACTTATGGAAGAATCCACGCACTTACCGGAATAACATTATCCCTGTCTGGAGGAGTGACTGGAATTTTAGGTATGAATGGAGCTGGTAAATCCACACTTTTCAAAATCTTGATGGGTAAAATCAAGCCGAGTTCAGGACAAGTACGATTGTTTGGAACAAATCCATGGAAAAATCCTGCTCCATACTCAAGAGTAGGCTTTGTCCCTGAACATGAGAAAATGTATGATTGGATGACTGCACATGATTTTATTTCCACCTTTGCCAGACTAAATGGCTTGACTAGAGATGAAGCTAAAATAGAGGCTGATAGAGTTCTAGATTTTGTCGGATTATTGGACGTAGCACACAAACAGATAGGTCGTTTTTCCAAGGGAATGCGCCAGAGAACTAAAATCGCTCATGCTTTGGTTAATGACCCTGAATTAATAATTCTCGATGAACCTCTTCAGGGATGCGACCCTCTCGCTAGAACTACCATAATGAATGTCATTAGAGAGTTAGGTAGAATGGGTAGAACAGTTATCGTAAGTAGCCATATTCTTCATGAGATTGAAAGAATAACTGAACAAATTGTTATTCTTCACTATGGGCGATTATTGGCTCTTGGAAATTTACATGCTATTAGAGAAAGATTAGATCAAATACCGCATAGAATAGATATTGGAACTAAAGACCCGAAGACTCTTGCAAAGTCTATTATTGACATCGATTCAGTCCATGGGATATTATTCCCTCAAGGTGAAAATCTTTCAATTCAAACACATGATTTAGGAACATTCCATTCAAAATTACCTCAGGCGATTATAGATAGTGGACAAAAAGTCGATTCGATAGATAATCCCGATGACGATTTAGAATCTATCCTAGGTTATCTTACCGGCGGAGGTCGTCTGTGATGTCTGAAAAGAGCAATACAATTTTTAGGGCTCTTGACCGTAAAGCAGCCGCTATTACTGAGTTTACAATGAGACAATATCGAACAAAGATATCCACTTGGGTTGTTTTAATTGTTGGATTTTTAGCGATTAGTTTGCTGTTGCTATTCTACATTGATGGGATGCAACAAGAATATGAGTCAATCGATAATGATGGTGATTCTGCTGATTGGGATGGCGATGGCTATCCTACTGGGCAAGAGCGCTTGTATGGTACTGATCCTAGTTCACCGGACTCACACCCTGGTTTACTTAATCCCCCGATAGAACCCGATCCTCCTGAAAAATGGATAGATGAAGATGACTTTGATTGGGAAACCCTTCCAGGGCAAGGTCAAAGAATTTCAGTAGGTTTTGATGATGACGGTGACTGTAACAGAGAAGACAGAACTGAATCACAGAAGGATTCAAATGATAATAATGTTCCTTGTGACATAGAAATTACTGGTCCATTTGTTAGTGGAGGGACTGACTATGAAATTGATGAGGATAACTTTGTCGATGAAGACCC
>MDSV01229674.1_pt1 | contig 15708 bp, 14 predicted proteins | sample 810851 | NCBI WGS metagenome assembly MDSV01 (sample SAMN05326640, study PRJNA326480) | marine metagenome | isolation source: seawater | place: Atlantic Ocean: North East | collected 2012
ACTGTAACGGTTATCCAAGGGTCGTAACCGACCAACCACCCCAGCTGGCCGTCAGACCCCAAAATCCCAAAAACCAGCCTCAAGATTTTTTCGACAAAAGACGGGTATCCTACAGGATACCGTGCCAGGAGTTTTCCCAGTTACCAGGATCTCGCGGAAGACGCAATCAAACCCCCTAACCTACAGACGTAAAGACAACAAAAAAATCACACACCCAGCAGCGCACGGAACTTCTCCAGCTCCAGATCCGACGCACGAGTCATCGCCGCGATATTCTCCGCCACCGCCGCCTTGCTCTCCGCCGTCGCGTTCGCCACGTCCAGCGGTGTGACCTCGTGGCGGCAGCCAAACGCGCCAGCACCACCTTGCGCCTTCCGGATGTCGCTGTGGACATTCTTGAACACGCGGGCGATGTCGCCAATCAGATCGCCCGCGCCGTCCTGGTTCACGTCTTGCACGTTGAGCATGAGCGAGAACTGCACCGAGACCACGTCGGCAAGCTGCGGGTACAGGCCCTCGGACATCACCATGTCCAGCGGCTGCATCGTCTCCAGCGTCTCCGTCGACGGGAACAGGTTGCAGACCTTGACGGACGTGCGCACGGCCTCGGGCGCGTCAATGTCCTCATCCTCGTCCGACGAGTCCACCATCGCGCGCCCGCCGCGGGTCACCCCCTTGCTCTGCGACCCCCTGATGCCACGCGTCCTCGGATTGGAATCATACACCCGGATCTGGGCGTTGTTCATCGCAAAGCAGTTGACCGTGCAATCGCCCTGCAGCGGCTTGCTCGGATCCGCGGGGTCCAACAGCGGCAGCCCCTGCTGAATCATGGCCGGGGCGCTGTCCGTTTTTTGGCGCTTCGGCGGCGACGGTGGCGCGTCCTGCACCGCGTCCTTCAGCTCCGTGCTCGTGACGGCCCTCGTGTAATACTTGATTGCGTTGTTTTCATAATCAAAGTGGCCAAGCTTGATGTCACGCTTCTGGTCAGTGATGATCAGGTTGTGGTGGCCTGCGACGTACTGGGAGCACGTGCGGAGGCGCGCGCCGTAGGCATGCTGCCAGATATAGTAAAAGATGTCGTCCTCGGACTTGTCGTCCGAGATGTACACCTTGATGTACACGACAGCTTGGGCCTTGGACAAGTCCTGGGCAAGCAGTTTCTCGCGCCACAAACGCGCCTGCTTCTTCTCCGCGTCCGTCGCCTGCGCCATGGTGCGGTTGGTCTTGCGCACAAGCTCTTGCAAGAGGTAGAACACAATCATGTCCTTGTGGTCGGTGGAGCCCCAGGCAATCTCCGTGCCATCCTCGCGGGTGCCCACAGAGAGCGCCGTCGCCGGCATCGTGATGCCCATGGCTCGGTTCTGCAGCCCCTCAGGCCCTGGATCGACAACCGCCATCTGCCGCGGTTCAAGTTTGCCGTCCTTCTTGATTTTGGAGACCAGCTTGTCGTCGACCATGGCCTCCGCCACGGGGGTGGGTTCGCCGCCTTCGTCAACCAAGACTCCGACGTCCAGCCAGGCGCGCGTGCTCGCGTCCTGTACGGAGATCTTGGTAAAGTCCAGCCCGACATCCTTGCACGCCGCGACCGCGTCGGGGTACTTGTCGGGCTCGGCCTGGGCGGCCCGCATAAAGGTGTTCAGGGTGGTCACGAGGTCCGTGGGAGAGGACATGGTCTGGCTGGTGGTGTTGTCAGTAAATTCTCTGGGTAATTAAATAGACAAAATTGGCCTGAAATAGAATTCTATTTATGGCGAAATCCTGAAAAAAAGAGGCTGTAAAAGTCCACAGAACCAAAAAACTCAAAGATCAACTCGGCGAGCATGGAATACCACGAACAACACTCCCTTGTGCCGCAGGACTGGCTCGTGCAGGCCTGGCTGAAAATTGCCAAGGAACGAGGTGTTCTGCCTCCGACCGCCACCGAGGACGTCCTGATGCACGACAAAGAGGGCCTGGCGTTTTTGATGCGGCTGGGCCTTGGCTTTCAAACCCCATGCAGCAGCGTCGACACCATGACCAAGCGCTACCACGGCACTGGATGCCATCAGCAGTTCAACCAGTGCGTGTGCGCTGGGAGCATGCCGACGCGGGTTTTTTCGTTGCACCCGCACGCGTTTTGCGTGACTGGCGCTCAGCAAGATGCACATGGCGCGAGTGCTGCACAGGTCTGCGTCACAGCGCGCATGGCGCAAGCGCTCGAAAGTGGGAAGACGCTGCCGACGCCAAACGGGCTGTGCTTCGACCGCGCGCGAACGTGTGAACGCATGATGGGCGAGGTGTGGCACGAATGGGATGACCAGGACCAGTACCACCTTTGCTTGTCGGAAGATGTCCAGCCAGGCGCGCGGTGCACGGTTTGCGTGGACGAGACCCAGGCCACTCATGTGTGCGATGACTGCATGGAGGCCCTGTGCGCGACCTGCCTTAAGTTTCACCGGAAGTGGGGGTTGACGTTGCGGCACAAGCGCGTGCGTGAGATTCAAGTGGAGACAGGGGTGAAGAAGCAGAATCCTGGGTGGACCTCGGTGGAGGCCTTGTAGATGTTTTGGGTTTTTTTCTACATTTATAAACAAAAGATGGTATCGTACAAGAGCTCAGGGTAAATGTCTTGTCAAGCGTTGCGGCGTGCAGGATCGTAGAACGACATACTGTAATCCACCGGCTTGGTGGATTCTACCGTGTCGCCACGCGACAGGTCCAAGCAAATTTTCAACACGAGCACGCTCTGGCACAGTGCGGGCGTCTCGGGCGTGCTGTCAAGCAAAGAAGCATACCGCGATTTCGTGGCGGCAACGTGGCCACCACGCCCGCTCTGCGACACAGGGCGATTGCGTGGATCATAGCCTGAGCCGTAGTCGATTCGCGGGCGCTGGCTCGGCAATGGTGATTCGGGGTAGATGCCGAGCACCGGGCGGTGGTGAGGGTTGTAGCCTGTGCCGTAGTCTATCCGCATGTCCAAGGGCAGGGATGCGCGCTGCAGCATAGGCCTTAGCGCGAGACCATGCACCAGCCCTTGCACGGACGCGTTGAGCGCTAGTGCGGTGTAGATGACGAGGACAAAAATATTCCAGGTGCTTCTCATATTTTTTGCGAGTGATATAGTCTGGTTGCATATATAGCATGTTCAGCGCCTATTGACTTAGTTCGCCACGGAGATGTGTTGTAGTTTGCTGTTGCTGATTTCCAACGCAGACGGCCGTGTTGGTTGGGAGTAAATAAAGTATAAGAAACAAGGAATATGATCGAGTGGACATTGAACGCCAAGTGCAAACAAAATCAAGAAATCAAAAAATTTCCAAATGTGTCGTAGCAGGGACAAGGAACACCAAGAGGTCAAAAACAGAAAAAACAAAACTCGACACAATCGCTTTTGTGGAAATATATATGCAGGAGCACTAGCTACTGCGCAGCCTTATGTTTTCCCGCGTGCTCATGCCCCTTGGGCAGAGCAACTTTGTCCCACCCCGCCCAAGCCTGGTCAAGTCAAACCGGAAACTGAACAAGTCGTCGCTGCCGGCAAGGACGCCAGTGTGGTCGCCTGCACTGTCAGGGCGCGTGGCAAACGACGTCCGTCGCGAAAAAACGGAAGAAGATAATTCACCAAAAGATGACGAGGATGATTTTGTGCACGCGGAGCTGGTGGTGGAGGAGAGGGACGAGGAAGACTATGTGTGGGTGACTGAGTAGGCCATTTATGTCATTTTGAACAAAAAACTAAATAAAACACAAAGTCTTCCAAAAAATTTCCAAAAAATTGACCCGAACACAACAAATCCATGGCCGACTACCACGCGACTCTGCAGATGCTACAGGAAAACGCACTGCCCTTCAAGGCCCTGCGGCAAATCAATATGGAGGTGCACGTACTGCAACGGCGCAAGCCTTTCATGACCAAACATGAGCTGCACCGCCGGTCCTTGGATATCCACTTTGACATCTGCACGTACGTGAATCGGCAGGTTGTTTTATTTTGCAGACGGCGTGCTTGGACACTCTCACATACACGCATTGGACTAGTCGTTGTCGTGTCTTGACAATTTCAAAAAAAAAACGCGTTGGCAGGTGTATGCCATGGAGTACATATGGAAGACAGCCCGCTTGGAGTGGGCTGCAGTACACATGCGAAAAATCTTTCCACGCGGCACGGACGTGGTCACCTGCATCTTGGAGTGGCTGGTGCGGGAACAGGGCCAAGAGGACGCCATTGAGGTTGAGATCCGAGCCCTCGTGGCCGACCAGCACCCTGTAAACTTTCACGATCTCGTGTTTTTTACGTCCGCGACCAAGCGTTTGAGGTGGTAGGCGCGGGTGATCTGGATTCTTATTGCGTTGTTGTTGTATATTATGTAAAGAAACAAGGTTTCATCAGAGAACCGGCCCAGGCACCGGTTTGTCTGCTGTCACGCTGAGGTCGTCTGCAGAGTCACGCACGGGCAAGTCAGCGATAACCTCGAATACTGGAACGTCTGCAGAGCCACGCGCGGGCACGTCGCCAATGCCCTCGCACTCAGGAACGTCAGCGTTGACCTCACGCTCAGAAACATCGGCAATGACCTCGCACTCCGGAATATCCGCCTTGGCATTGCACTCGGGAACGTCAGCAATCGCTACGCACACAGGCACGTTTGCCATCCTGCCAGCCATATGGTCCATGCCCGCGTTTACCGCTTCCAGACTGGAGATATCGTCCTCAACAGGCGCCGAGGGCTCCACGTTCGCATCGCTGTCACCACCGTCCACCACAACCTGGAAACGCGGCACCTCCGCTGACACCTCAAACCCATACGCGCGAAAAATCTCAGCAGCTTTTTTCACCTCGCTCTCCTCCGTGCCCCTGTGAAGCTGGTTGGCCTTGGCCTGCACGGACTTGACCCCCTGCTCCAAATTGCGGGCCACACTGCGAATCAAGACGCCCAGCTCGCTCGGAAACGACATGGTGTCCGCAGCGGCGAGGCTATACACTGCCCCTCGCCCGCTCTCAATCTGCAGCAAAGCCTCGTCGATCCGTTTTTTGCCGGGCGACGACACACCCGGCTCGCTCACCAGGGGCTTCAACAAGGCGTGCAAAGCGGCAAAGTCCACCACCTTGCACGCTCTCTGCATGCCACCGTCGTCCACTTGCAGAAGCTGCTGGGCGTCTTCGACGTTGCGCGCGAGGCAGTTCCAGTCCACCTCGACCGTACTTCCACTGGTGCACCGGGCAACCAGGCGGACAAACATGTCCACCGCGCGCTCTGCGTTGCTCTCTAGCTCACGTGGATCCTCCACGGTTAGGTTGTTGAGGGTCACAGCCATCTCTTCGGGCGCCGGCGCTGGCACCACCTGCATATCCGGGACCTCTTTCATGTTGTGCTCGCGCAGGACGTCCGAGTGAACCTTTTGCGCCTTTTGCAGCAGCTCGCGCGCCGTATCATTCACTCCCGAGCCACCATTGTCGGCCACGTGGCCTTGCAGGGTGTCGCGGTGGATCCTCGCAAAGCACAGCACCAGCAGCTTGCCGAAGGAGTGCTGGCTGTAGAGTTCGGCCATCTCTTGCTGCTGCCGGCGCACCTCAGCATTATCGAGCTCGCGGTGCTCGATGGCGTCGGCATCCGTCTTGCAGGCCTGCACCTTGTCTTCATACGTGCGCTGGATCGTGCGGTGGACGGGGCACGCCAGGGCGCTGCCCTTGGCGCTGTAGAGCACGCCCTGCGAGTAGCAGTAGTGCGCCATGCCAATGTGCACGTCGGATTCGTGGCCCACCGCGGCCGGGTCCATGGCCTGGATCTCGACGTCGGCGCCGGGCGGCAGGTAGGACTTGATCCAGCGCTCGGTGATCGCCAGAAAGGCATTGTACGCCACGGTCTCGTCCACCGAGCACTCGTCGCGGTCGCCGCCGTCCGCCAGCACACGCGCCATGAGCTCCAGCACGGCACCGTCCTTTTGCAGCTTGCTCGCGTCGGCATTGGTCACGCCAAACTGGCACCAGTCGGAAAAAAGCGTGAGGGCGGCGATGACGTTGTGCGACGAGTGTGCCACCGCCAGGTCGCGCCCCTGTCCCTTCAGCGAGTTCATCGCCACGGCCAGCGCTTGCTTGGTCTTCTTGTCGGTGACCTTGGAAAAATCGACGTGAAAGTGGATGGGGATGGGTGGCAGGGGCAGGACAGAGAGCATCATGAAGAGCTTTGCGATGCGCCCGGACCCGACCTTGTCGGAGAACCCGTTCGGTGCTGGCATGGCGTGTGGGTCTTGGTGAAAGGCCAGGGTCTTTCTGTGTTGGATTATTTTTTTTGTGTAGCCGCTAGATCCTGGTAACTGGGAAAACTCCTGGCAGGATACCCGTCTTTTGAATTCTGAAAAATGCATTTGTACCAATGAGCTCAAAAATCTACTTTTTTACAACCAATTTGATTTTCTGTCTGTTTTTTTGTTTCCAAATTCCGGGTTACCAGGTTCTCGTGGGGTAAGCAAGCAAATTCTTTTTGAATGCGCTGATGTAAATCTTTTGGGTAATTTACGTTGAATCATCACAAAAATAAACACAACGTCTAATGCCACGAATGAGACGGCGGGCTCACAGGCCGCCCGTGCTTGCGCGAAATGTTGGCCACGCTCCGACGGAGCAACAAGGGTGAGCGCGTGACGTTGGAACTCAGGTCCAAAAAAATATCACCAGCCGACAGCATCTCGCGCTCGGCCAGCGCCATGTCGTCGCAGTACACCAGGGCCGAGCAGATGTCATGCACCAGATTTTCCAACAGGGTCACCCGCCGCCTAAGCCTCTCCACTTCACTGCTGCTGTCGGCCGAGCCGTGCATGCTGGGGCGTGGCCAGGATTCGCCGGACAGGCACAGCCGACGTGGCTTTGGCTCCAGCTGCACCGCTGCCTGCAGACGGCACGACCACAAATTCCGAGTCAGGACAGTCGTGCGAAAGGCGTTGACGCGACTCCAGCCTGCCAGGAACAGCAGCAACAGTGCCAGTTTCCGTGGCATCTGTTCGTTTTTTCACACGTGTCGTGGTTATATACCTTTCTTGGTGCGACACAAAACAAACCCTGCGCGGTCCTCTACTCAGAGACCGCGAGATTCTGGTATTTGGGAAAACTCCTGGCAGGATACCCGTCTTTTGAATTCTGAAATTTTTATTTGTACCAATGAGCTCAAAAAATCAACCTTTTTACAACAAATTTGATTTTCTGTCTGTTTTTTGTTTCCAAATTCCGCGTTACCAGGTTCTCGTGGGGAAGTAAGACCACAATGAACACTATATGATTTATTTTAAGTGGCAGTTCCATGTGTGAATTATTGTTTGTCATGTTAGATTATATCAGACGGGCAGTAAAACCACGCGAAGGAACCAAAAAAGAAATTCAACATAGACCCGAACCCAAAACAAAACGGACATCCACCAAACTGCCACGACAACAAAAAAATGTCCGCGCAGCTCCCAGGCACCTGGGACCAGGTCTCCGTCCGCGTGCGCACGGCCTCGACCGTGCACGGCGAGGGCGGGGGTGCCCCACGGAAGCGGAAAAAGCGGCAGCATGCTGACGCGGACAAGCGCGACAGTGGCCCCAAGGACGCGGACATGGCCGGCGCGGCGCTCTCCGCGCCGCGCTGCAAGGCCGTGGAAAAAAAAGAGCTGCTGTCCTCGTCGAAAAATGCCACGGTGGCCTCGGTGCAGACCAGCCTGCTCGGGACCATCGCGTCGTGGTCCGACGCCAGTGCTGAGGACAAGGCCGGCGCAATGCAGGAAATCCTGTCCAACGTCTCCAAAAACCTGCAGGGCATCGTCAGCATGACGGGCTTCAAGAAGCTGCTGCGCGACGAGACCAAGAGCCTCTTCTACGTCAACGACATCATGCCCATCTCGAAAAAATACGAGGACTCGTACCTGCGGCAGCCGATTGCCAGCGGGGAGCGCGCGTGCGTGCGCGGCAGCCAGTGCGAGTGCATGCTGATTGACCCGACGCAGGGCTTTGTGGGCGTGGAATTTCTGCTGCCCTGGGAGAAGCCCAACGCTACCCGCAGCGGGCTGTGCCTGCCGTGCCTGCGCGCCGCCACGCAGCTGCTGTTTTTTGAGATCCTGCAGAGCCGCGAGCGCATCGAGGGGGTGATACAGCGCTTCTACAACAAGCACTCCGAGGAGGGCGAGTACGCCATCGAGTGCATGCTGGTGTGCCCGCCAAACGGGCCCGTGCACAATTTGCCGATGCCGGTGAACTTTTTTGTTTTTATTTTTGTTTCGTTTTTGAATGTGTTTTGTTTGGTTTTACGAATGACCCAAGTTCAATGCAAAAAAAGGTGATGCGCCACCAGCGGAACCACTACCGCGTCTACACCTCCGGTGGCATCAAGTACCTCGAGCAAGTGTCGGTGGGTTTTCGCGAAGCCCCCTGTTTGTAGATAAGCCAGAGAGCACGGTGTCGAGCCGCCGGCCCCTCGCGACCAAAAAAAAGGCGACACGGCGCAAGTACCGCCAGCACGCCAAGTCCGAGGGCGCCTGCGAACTCCACCAGTTTTCTCTGGCCCCGTGCACCCAGCAGCTCCACACCATCCAGAGCTGCGTGGTGAGTGCAAGCAGGGGGCTGCCACAAGTCCACGCAAAAAAACCTAACATCCACCACATCGTCAAGACCCTCGAGAGCCACGTGCGCGCGGGCGACAGCAACGCGCGCGTCCACCTCCAGGACCTGATCCCCGTGGCCGCCATCGGCCGCGACTGCGACCGCGCGCTCGACCTGTGGCTGCGCCCGCGGCCGACGGTCGTCTTTTCCGTGCGCTCGTTCCCCGACATTTTCAGCGTCGTCGTGCAGGCGCTGTGCTCGCCGGCGCCCGGCCAGTGCGAGCTGCTCGACTTTGTCCAGTGCGCGTTCCCCAACTTTTCCAACACGCGCCGCACCAAAAACGACAAAGACTGGGCGTGCAAGGACGAGGACAGCCTCGTGATCCTCCTGCAGTGCTGCCTGCCGTCGCTGCTCTCGCTCTACTCCCAGGAGGGCACCAAGGACGTCTGCTTCTGGCTGCGCGTCGGCATCTACACCTTTTTCACCAACCTCTTTCTTGGCGAGCACGCGGCCCGCAGCGACATCCTGAGGCAGCTGCACGCGCTGTGCAGCGCGTGCTTTGTCGAGTACGTGCTCTACTTTTCCGAGCACATCACGCCGCTGCCCTGGCTGAAGACGCTCACACCGGCGCAGGAGGAGAGCCTGCGCGCCAACGCCGCCAACATGGGCCAGCAGATCCGCGTCGAGCTCAACCAGCGCTACCGGACGTTTCTGGACCAGCAGCCCGCGGACCGCAAGTGCCTCGAGCACGACGACGTCCTCGCGCTGCTGCTCGAGGTCAACCCCGTGAGCAAGACGCTGTACGAGCGCGTGGTGCGCTCCCACCGCATGTCCTACGCCTCGCGCGCGTCGGCCGTGGTCAAGAGCGCGCCGCGCCGCATGGGCAAGCTCCGCGACCTCGACACGGCCCGTAAGTTTGACGAGCGCGCGCTCGAGCTGGCGCCGTACACGGGCAACTTTTGCATGTTTGAGAAGCTGTGCCTCCGCCGCGGCCTCAGCGAGGACGCCATCGCGGCGCTGTGGGTGTACACGGGCGTGGTCCGCGTGCACGAGGGCACGGCCGAGATGATGCACCTGCAGATCGCGCGCTGCCGGGAAATGGGCATCACGTCCTGCGCCATGCTGAAGCGGGCGGCCTCGCTCTCCCTGTGCCTGCGCTGCATTCACTCGGGGAATCTCTCCAAGTTCCGCTCCGACCTCCGCACCGACAGCATGTCGTGCTGCGCGTGCAACTCGGCCGACGTGTGCGTGCAGATCTGCCTGCTCGGGCGCATCGTGTATATCCTCGACATCCCGATCATCATGTGTCCCCACTGCTCGCGCTTCGTGGTGTACGACGGCCTCGGCTGCGTGCAGCCCGCGCGCGAACACGGCTGCTGCCACCGCGACTGGTCCAAGCACGTGCTGACCAACACGTTTCAGCGGCAGTTTGCGCGCGCGGGCTTCATGCACACGATTGGCCCGCGGGCCTCGGCCCCGCAGGTGTGGGACGTCGTGTCGCGCGAGTATGTGCAGCAGGTAACTACGCTCATAGGCATGCGTGTCCTGTTTGAATGCAAAAAAAGAGAACCAACTGACACTGCCGAAACAATACCAGCGCATGCGCGGCAGCACTGCCTCGGAGCTTCCCCTCGAACGCAGCGGCAAGCGCACTTGCGCCATGTGCCGGTCGTCCAACGTGCAGACGTCGTACTGTCTTCTTGATATCTACAGCACGCGCGTGGTCCAGGTGCACGTGTGCGGGCGGCACTGCTTGTACGGCCGCTGGGCGGGGCTGCGGCTGGCGACACTCCAGCAGTTTCTGGCGATCACGAGCTTTATTGACAAGAAATAGAAAGACTACGTTGAATATAGGGCTAAATACAAAACCCAGACGTCACCAACAAAAAACAATCCAGCTACTTGTCCAGGTTCAAGCAGCCCTCACAGACGCAATTCTCACCACACACAAGCCCCGCGCCAAAGCACTCGCAGTACTTTTTCAGGCACTTGCTCCGCTTGCACCGGCAACCATACACCGTTCGCGCCTCGCCGTCCTTGCGCTGCCCCGTGCGTGCTTGAATCGCCAGTTCCGTGCCTGAAAATGCCCCTTGCGTGTTTATGCGAGCCAAGCGCACCGCCTGCATGCGTGCCTCCTCGTGTGCGCCGTCATTATGGCAGTCCTTGCACTCACACGCACTGGTGCAGCGCTGGTCATTCCGAAAGCACATGCAGTAGAGCTTGAGGCACTTGGTCTTCCCGCAGCGACAGTACTGGTAGCGACGAGTTGATACCGGGCGGGCATTCAAAGCAAAGCGCTTGGTTTCAGACACCGCAACCAGAGCGCGTGCAGCCTCGCGTTCTTCAGCGGTCGGCTGCATGCGGTCTGCCATGGACGGCATTGACGAGGTCGACGGCGGCGGCCGCGTTGGGTCTGCCATGGACGGCACCAACGAGGCCCACGGAAAAAATGGTGACCGGTATGGGTGAAACGCCGAGGCAAGTGTCCTGTTCGGCACCCACATAGGACGCGACGTATTGAAGGTCGCCGCGTGTGAGCATGCAGCAGAACCACGTATGCTCTGAACTTTGATCGCGGTGGGCGGCGGTGGCGGCGGTGGCTGTGAAATTTGCAGCAACAGAGGTAGTGGCGGCGCGACCATACTTGAACGGCGCTTCTTCATCGGCGGTGGCGAGTTCAGCGCGCGTGACAGCGCCATCGGCGTCTGTGGTTGGATAAAATCCTTCATCTGCATGCGGTGCTTGCGCTCCATGAATGTGGAAATGTCGCACTGTAAAAACAAACGATCTTAAATTCAGAAAGTTCGCCCAAAATAGACATTGGTAACTATTGTATATTTTACAGCAGGTACAAATTGATTTGACCCAAAATAGATTTTACAGTATAGTTTTTAAGAAATTGTCTGCGTGGGTTCTGCCATCAACACGCCACCCATGACCTCGCCACGCGCCGACAACGACTCGCAGCCGCAGACGGAAACGCGCCAGTGCCCGGGCGCACCAAAGAAGCCCAAGCGCGTGGTCATGATGGACGTGAACAGTGAGAGCCACGCGCAGCGCACATTGTTTGCACATCCGCCGAGCCAGGGCAATTAACCTCTGTATTGGGCAATGAAGCTTTGTATATGTGAGTCTAGACGTTTTTTGGTTTGTTTCAAATAAAGACCAGAGATATTACCAAGAAGAAACGAAACAAAAAGAGGAAGCATGGAGTTGCACCATGCCCAGCACGCGTGTGTTCCTCAGGCCCCTACCTACGCATCACCACGATCAACACAGACACGCGAAAAAAACTTACCATGCTCCGCCGCAACCTGCTCCAGCGCGGCTTGCATGCCACTGTCACCGCCCGCATCACAAAACCGCAAGACATACTCAAACGCCACCGCCTGCACGGGCACCGCTCCTGCTGCCGTCACCAAGTCCAGCCCTTTGAAAAACAAGACATCGTCTGTCGCATTGAGCGTCACCAATTGCCACGCTGCCCCCTCTGAACACGTCTCATTGTGCACGAGGCTGCCATACTGCGCGCTCTCCGAGCACGCCTCCGCCGGATACAGCAGGTCGACCTGCGTCTCGCACTGGATGCCGCGGTGGAGCACGTGGAAGTAAATCGAGTCGGTGAACGGGACGGGAAACGGCTGCCACGCCTGCAGGAGCGCGTGCACGTCGCGGCAGGTCTTGGACGTGGCGACCTGCACCGTCAGCATGAGCTCGGCGTCGGCGTCGTCCACCAGCAGCCGCTCCTCGGCCGTCAAGACCCCCAGCCGCGGGCTCTGCGCCAGCGCGGTGTGCGACAGCGACTGCATGGCAAAGTCGGTCGTGGTTGGCGACAGCAGCAGCTCCAGCGCCGCCGCGACAAAGTTGACCCGCTCGCTGGTGGTATTCACGCTGGTGATCGACGACACGGTGAAAATGTCAAACTGCACCCGGTTCTGCACGACAGCCCCGGCGCCCTGGGTCACGTTGCTCTGCAGCAAGTGCTCGTACGCGTCGGAGAACGGCGCAGAGCGCGCAAAGGCGACCGAGTGGTGCAGCAAAAATCCCGCCTGCATGGATACGCCGAGGCTGCCCTCCGCCGTGTACGGCGCCAGCACCGCGTCCAAACCAGCAAGGTCGGCGGCCGGCAGCCACACGGGGTCGCTCACCAGCTGCACGACAGGCGGCGGTGGCGGCAGCTGCTCCATGTCGCGCAGAATCGCGCCCTGTATTTTCGCGCTCGCCAGGTGCACGTTGAGGGCAGACACGACCAGGCACCCCTCCGCGAGCGTGACATTGATGGCATGCGCGCACCCGCGCCCCGCCCCGCACGACGTCTTTTGCGCCGCGTTCCACACGCTGTACTCGTGGAACCACTGCGTGGACGCGGGCGGGTCAAACGCGTACTCGCTGGCGTCGAGCTCGTCAAACGCTCGTTGAATCGCGCTAATGTCGCACGACGTGGCAAACTCGAGCGTTGTGTCCAGGTGAAACGACGCCCCGACGGGCAGCGCGCTCATGGCCGCGTCTTGGGTTTCGGCCAGGGAGTACGCATGGTCAAACGCATAGGTGCACTGCAGGGTCTCATTCGCTGGCCCAGCCGCCGTCACATCAACGTCAGTCGTCGTATTCTCACAGGTGGCCACGCACGCGTGCACCACCGTCGTGCTCCCCGCAAACGGCCAGATATTCAACAAGGCCGCCGACACCAGGGACACATTGACAAACTCGGCCGTCACACAGTCAGCCTGCGTCGGGGCGTGGACGTACAGCGTCACCACGCTGCTGCCGCCTGACGCCCCCGCCGGCGTCACGTGGTAGTCGGTGCCGTCCACGTCCCCCGCGGCCGTGCTCACCAAGACGTCCGCGAGAAAGCTCAGCACAATCTCCGGCGGGAGCGGCACCGTCACTTCCGCGCGCGCTCGCAGGGCCACCCGGGCGCAGGCCAGAAGCGGGGCGTCCTCGGCCAGCACCAGCGCCTGCGTCTGCGTGGCGTTGCAGTGATACACCCCGCCCGCGCCCGGCAGCAGCGCCAGTGCATCCAGCACCGCTGCGCGCGACGTGTCCTGCAGTGACATCGTGCCCTGCAGCCGCGCGTGTGACGAGACCTCACTCAGCGCGGCACAGTCGCCGCACGACGTGTACGCGCAGAGCGTTTGGGCAGCCTCCAGCATCTCCTGCCGCCCGAGCACGTAATTTTCCACCGTCAGCGTGTGGTTGTCCAGGTTCACCCCGACGGTGCCCACTTGAAACGCACGACTGGCATTGTGCGCGAGGAACGAGAGCAGTAGCAGCTCGTAGCGCTCGCTCGTTGTCGCGGCCTCCAGCTCCCACGCGCGCAGGGCGGAAAAGTTGGCCGTCAGCAGCAGCTCGCCCCAGGTCGCGTCACCCAGGTGCGCCCCCACATGCCCGGTCAGCACCGCGGCCGTCTGCGTGCCCGTGTCGAGCAGCACCGAGAGCGCGTCGTGCAGCACGGCGCCGGCGGCTTCTTCTGCCTCGGCCAGCGCTAGCACAAACTCAAAGTGCGACGTGCGGATGTCGAGCACGTGCAGCACGCGCAGCTCGTGCGTGGCCACGGAGCCCGCCGCAAACGCCGGCAGCTGGCCGACAGCAGCCGCCACCGCGTGCTGCAGGTCCTCGTCCGAATCGTGCAGAACGCGGATCGTGAGCGTGCACTCCACGCCCCGGTCGTCGTAGTCAGACGCGCTGCCAAGCACGGCCTGCGCACACGCAAACGCGGTGGGGCCGGGGCAGCGGTACGCGCCCAGCGCCGCAAAGCCGCTCGCGTCCAGGCTCTGGCCCGCCGTGGCCGGCACCCCGAGGCAGGTCAGCGCGGCCTGGCGCGCGGCGCTGCCCCGCGCGTGCAGCCAGTGGTAACCAATCCGCAGGCCGGCGTCCTCCACCACGACCTGCTCCACCGTCGCCAGGCTCCCCGTGTGCCGCGTGTGGTTGTGCACGGCGGCGCGCAGCGCGGCGACCAGCTGCCGCGCGTCGGCGTCGTGATTCTGGGCCGCGGTGAGCACGTGCGTCGTGGCCTGTAAATGCACCGCCTGCGCGCGCGCGCCGATCACCCGGTCCGACACAAACCACACGGTGCGCTCGACCATGTACGTTGCCGCCAGCAGCTCCACCGACCGCAGCGCGTAGTTGACGACGTTTAGAAACTCAGGCGCGACCGCGGCATTGTCAAAGAGTATCAAGGCATGGGTGGCGTTGAGCATGCCACCGCGCAGCACGTGCGGGCACGCCTCCGCGCGGCCGTCGGCGCCGTGGCAGCGCAGGTCGCTGCCGAGCCACACCGCGTCGCGCTGGAACGCGTTCAGGCTGTCGAGGGACAGTGACACGTGCGACTGCAGGTGCACAGTGGCGACCTGCGGCAGCGCGTGCGCGACGTCGCCCAGCTTGCTGATGTGGTAGCACGCAAACGCGCCGTGTGCGTAGAGCCCGGCAAACGGCGCGAGACACTGGCAGTCCGCGCCCGTGTACGACCCGGCCAGACTGTGCGCATGCGCGGGGCACGCCGCCGCGCCCGCCTCACCGCCCGTGCAGAAGAAGTCAGCGGGGCAGGCTGTGCAGGTACCGTTTTTGCGCCGCGCCCCTGGCTGGCACGTGCAGGCGCTCGCCGAGTCGCTCCCGACCGGACTCGTCTCGAGGAAACCGCAGGCCCCCACGGAGCCGTTGCGGCAGAATGAGCCGGCCGCGCAAGGGGAGCACCTCCGCGTGCCATAGTCCACACGCAAACGGAAACCGTCGTCGCACGCGCACGCGTCGATCGCGGTGGCGTTGCCTGATGTGCTCGAGTTCGCGGGACACGCGTAAGCAGCGCTGAACACGCAATAGGCGGTGGTCGGGCACGACTGGCACCCGGTGCTGCCCGTAAGGAACTGCCCGGCAGGACAGGAGTCTTGCGCTGTGATCGGAAGCACAAGCAGGAGCAGAAGCAGGAGGATTGGCATGCATTTCCGGTGGCATGGGTAGGCGGGGCTTATATATATATAACGTAGGGGGTTTACTCTGTGTGTTTGCTGAGCGCGCTTTGTAGAAAAAGAAGATGTTCAAAAGTTACAGTCGTTTGTGGTATGAATCGAATGCCACTTTTGAGTAAAGCCAGTGATAGTCTACACTTGGTTGCGACAGGAATCGAATGCCACTTTTTAGTAAAGCCAGTGATAGTCTACACT
>MDSV01128679.1_pt1 | contig 15707 bp, 12 predicted proteins | sample 810851 | NCBI WGS metagenome assembly MDSV01 (sample SAMN05326640, study PRJNA326480) | marine metagenome | isolation source: seawater | place: Atlantic Ocean: North East | collected 2012
GAGACGTGGCGTACGCGTACCCGGCGAACGCTAACGCTGACGGGGAAGTGGACCTCAACACAGTGACTGTCAACTTAATCGACGTGCAAGGAACGTTCGTGGAGAACGACATGGGAATAGGAAACACCCGTGGATTCACGATCGTTTCTACGATCAACGAAACTGGCTCAACTGGTGGCAGTGCGGCAACACTGTCAGTAACGGCCGCTTCCGCCACGCAGCTGACAACAGGAGGAACTGCGACTTTTGAGTTAGCTCTAAGTTTCGTCCCCAAAGTTGGCGTGTATGAGGTGTTATTCACAGGTTCGGACTGTACTGCTGATCCATGCACGGCTCTAAGCGCTACGACCGCGATTACTTTCTCGGTATCACCGGGAACTGCGGTAGGATTATTGGTGCGACCTGGAGGTTCCTCCGGCCAGTATGTGACAGGGCCAGACTTTCCAGAAGACACGATTGACGTGAGCGCAGCAGAGTCAGTTGATCTGGGCTACATGCTGATACATACGATTGATGCGGGAGGGAATCCAGTGACTACCCGGGATCTGATCAATCACACGATAACGTCAACGCTGGTGACGACTGAGCTGGATGGCACAGGTGTACTCCATCTCAACCGTTCAACCGGGGCCATCCTCGGCGGCACAACAACCCGGGAAACATACGAAGGCGAAGTGGGCTTTCTGTTGACCTTGGAGTCGACCGCCCCCTCGGGCACTCGAACACCGGGTGCATCAACAGACATATCTTATGGCGCTCCCTCAAGAGGAGAGCATGGCAGTGAATCAAAGTACTTGATTCAGTTTAGCAGCCCAACCTTGTCAGCAGTGGCACATGCTGTTGTGCGGGTGAACGTCGGAAAGGCAGTGTATCTTCGTCTAAATTCGACACTGTACGCTGTAATTTCGATGGACGCAACGGAGAGCAAAATGTCATTTCCAACTATGGAAATCGGTGCCTATGACGGAGGAAACAACTGGTACGCACGCACAATTTTGAATTTTTGCGCCTTGTATCTCTCACTAATTCCCACAAGAACGCTACTAACCGACTACAACTTGAATCCCGTATTACAGGCTCGCCGCGAGCGACACGAATCTTGGAAATGTCACTGCATCGAGCACGTTTGATCCCGCTTTAAGGTTGTCTGGGACGCTTTCTGTAAAGTTGAGTGAAACCACTGGGACATGGACGTTCGACAGCCTGTACGCAGCACCCACCAGCACGACCGAGTACACGCTCCGGTTCTCGAATCACTGGCTCACTTCGGTAGACCAAATAATCGAGGTGACGCTCGGCGTTAAAGGATACGCGCTTGTCATAGTGCTCCCGGATGACTTTGCTGGAACATACACATCATCGCAGACGATCGTGTTAGAGTCTATGATCGTCAAGGTTGTTGATGCGGGTGGAAATGACATGGGGAGTGCTGATCGTTTCAGCAGCTCTCACGCGAGTTCAACTGTCGCACGAATGTTGGCATTCACATCGGACACGCTTGAGTTCACCGGCGCTACCTCAACGACGACAAACGGCGTGGTACAGGTTGACGCCCTGTCGTTGGTCGAGCCGAAGGTAAGTACGGCGCGAACTCATCCGGTCTCGCTGTCAGACTTTGAATTCAGGCGAAGTATTCAATTGACTCATTTTGTCCGTTTTCCCACAGGTTGGCACCCATACCATCACTGTCTATGAGACTAAAGCTGTCGTCGATGGTGTTGACGTCGGCACAGCTTTACTCAGCGATTCCTTCGACATCAACATCACCATCGGCGCATACGAAAGACTTTGCGTCGCTGGTTCGCCGCAGACGAAATACTCTGTTTCGTTTGGAGCGAATGTTCTTCCTTCAGAGGTACGTCGCTGCGCGCTGAATTATTCGCCTTTCGTTCAGCTCTTCTTCGAAGCGTTTGAATTTATTGTTCTGATTCGTATCCCGCTTCCTTGACTCTCTTTCGTGCACGCAGGTCCTACTTTACTCATCGGATCGCCTCACACCACTGGATACGCTCACCGTTAACGTCGCCGACGGTGGCTGCAATCCAATCATGGACTCGGGTGTGTTCGGCACAATCGCGGCGACCTTGAACGATACGAGCCGTGAGCTGTATCCATACGTTGTCGGCAACAACAGCGATATATATCGGTCCGCTGTTCTCGTCGCGGGCGAAACTTCCGAATTTCCTCGCCCTGGCAGTCTGACCGCTCCGTTTACATCCGGAGTTGCACAGTTTTCTGGTGCGTTCTTCAATTTTCACCATTTTCCATTTATCTTTGACTGTATTGACATACACTGATTCTTTTTTTGTTTGCTGACTTTCTTTTTTTTTTGATTTTTTTTTCTTCCAAATAGGACTTCACTTGCTGCGACCTTCCGTTGGATTTTATGAGTTGACGCTCACGCCGACGCTGTCTGACCCGTCGTTGGTAGACCCTGCGACGCTGATCATCGAGGTCATCATCGGCCGATCGCAGATGCTCGCGCTACAATCTGTGTGCTCTACGTACATCGACTCTGAAACGAACTACAATCTCTGCACGGTCTCGAGCGACTGCACGTGTAACCGGTATCAGGCAGCGACACAAACTGCACTTGACACGCTTCAGGTGTTTGTACTCGACGCCGGCCTGAATCCTGTGCTGGAGCAAGACACATTTCCAGACGAGAACATCACGCAAAGGGAAGTCACAGTCGCCTCTGCGGACAATCACGTGGATTACTGTCGCGAGGATGTCGCGTCGGGAACGTGCGAGTGCATGGGACCCGCCGTCTCAGACTACTCGATGTCTGACGTTCAATGTTCGCGAGTTACCAGTTTTTCTATGATGGCTGTTGACGGCGTCGCAGAATTCTCCGGCATGTATGCTATGGCACCGACAATAAGCTCTGCCTTCGACGTAGATGGCTATCGGCTGGTGTTCAGCTCATCAGGTCTATTAGATTTGACATTTGGGATCATCGTCACCGAGGGTGAGGGCTACGCCTTTGAGCTAACTCCACCCGAGGAATTTCCGTTACCCGCGATCACGAAGGACGATCTCCGATCTGACTTCCAGACAAAGATAACCGCGCCCGTTACTGCCATGACTTTGGTATTGCGTATTGTCGATGGCGGAGGTAACTTCGTTAGTGATACCGAGCCGCGTGGGCATATTATTTATCTGAGCTGCGAGACAGCGACGCTCGGTGACTATCCCCAGGGCGATGGCCAAGGTGGAACTTCTTACGCCGTCACCTGCATGCAAGGATTTTGTGAAGACGGCGAGGAGCCGGGTGTGGCGAGGTTCACGAACCTTAACTTTGCGAGTCCCTCGATTGGAGAGCACGTTATCGTGTTTTCGGGACTGGAGGTTTCTTCGTCGTTCACGGTCACCGTTCTCGTCGGGCTGGAGGCTGTGGGCCTGAAAGTCGTGGACTACACCGAATACACGGTGAAGGCCTATGCGGAGACACCCATACCGTCTGTGGAAGTGGGCATCGTCGACGCAGGAAACAATCTCCTCGGCACGACCAATCCTCAGACTCGCGTGCTTGAATGTGAGATCGAAGGACCAAGGCATGAGTTCGATATTGCGATGGGCGAGAATGTCGCTGTTCTTTCTGCAGCGACCGGCACTGTTCAATTCAGCCGCATGGTTCTCGGGGTGCCACAGGCTGGGGTTTACAACTTGACCTTCTCCACCGACGGCCTGAACTCGGTGGTACTCAACATCACAGTCGTCACAGGCCCTGCCTCACGCCTATACATTCCCGTTCAGTTTAACACTTCGGCGGGCGTCAGCGTGGTCCCCAAGTCGAATTATGCTGCGCAGCTGAGCACGGCAGTCAATCCTCTGGTGGTCCTAGTCTTAGATGGCGGCTTGAACTATGTGACTGACGAGTTGGTGCACGTGACCGTGACGGCAGATTCTGGAAACATCACGTACACAGCGCAGAACTCGAGTTTAGGATACATGCTGTTCGACGACATCGTGTTCCATCTACCAGCAGAGGGTGTTTACAAGTTGACATTCTCTACGGAGCTGTTGGAATCCATCGACTTCGATGTCTCTATTGGACAGGGGTATCCAGCGTTTGTGGACGTGTGCGATGGGAACGATTTCCTCGTGCGGGACAATTCAACTGGCTTCTGTGAAGAGCCGGAGACGTACGTTGCGACGACTGAGTTCAAGCTGAAATCTTTCCAGGTGAGAACACTTGATGGAGGCAGAGTTTTTGTTGGTGACACTTGGAACTCGGAGGAGCGTTACGTGACTGTTGAGTTGTTTTCCTTCACAGATGCCGACGGCGAAGTACACTACGAGTATCCAGGCGGGGTCTCACCGCTGGTTGCAGACTCTGGAGGCACGCAGCGGCTCATAGATGGAATGACTGGATGGTGCACGGACGGAATGGACATCAACCCGACTGTCGTTGAAACCCTCAATCCGTATACGGGCGCGATGGAATATTCGTTGAGCTATGAAAATTCCTCTCCAGACTTTTGCCGCGAAATGAGCTACAGTGGTGAAGCGCCAGACGTGCACTACAACGCAGCTCTCAAGTTTGTGTTACCGCAAGCCGGTGAGTACCGTCTACAATTCACCTCGGTCTGCGAACTTGCGAATTGCGGTAATGTGAAGTATCCAACCTTAGAGCCGGACACACTGATCATAAGCATAATCCCGGGGACGCCGACGGTCATGCGTTTCGTGACAGAGCCACCTGCATTGAATGAGAACGACATTCATCTCCGTCCAGCACCCGCTGTCGAAGTATTTGATATTGCGGACAACCTCTGCGCGTTGACCAATACTTTCTTGTCTGCTACTCTATCCCCGCGCGTCCCGCGAGTGCACGGGAATGTGGCGCCTGTTACTGGCGGTCGAGCCAACTTTACATCGCTTCGATTTAGTGGGGAGCGTGGTGTACCGTACACCATGACCTTTTCGATGCACACACACAATGTGACTCTCGATTACTCTCCGTTCACATTGCGGCCCTGTGAGGACGTGAAACCGAACAGTTATTCAGACGAGAGGGGGATCTGTCACTGTTTGCCAGGATACACGGAGGATACTGTAAACGGGACAGGCTACGTCGACGATCTGGATAATTACAATGTCGCTCCCTTAGATCTGTACAAGCCAATGGTGTTTGATTCCGGAAACTGGCTCGGTGCTCTGCACCCGTACGGCATCTGCGTGCCGTGTGCAAACGGATATTACAAACCCAACGCTGGCGCGCAAGCATGCACAAAATGCGCGGACCGCTTCGATACGGCGAGGATAAACGGAGAGCCCAGCCCACCTCACTTGTCATCTTCTGGGGAGATGCTCGCAGGACCCCTGGGAAGGACTACGGTAAAAGACTGCCACTGCATGGTTCGGCTCGAGGCACCACCGTTTCAAAGCTATTACCAGAACGTCTCCACGAACCTTGACCCTTCGTGCGAGTCTATCTGTCCAAACTGTACCGAGTCGTTCTGCCCGAACTGCACCCTGCCCGCCAATTGCATGCCGGTGGAGCCCATGTGTGAGGTTTGCCCTATTGGTGGAAACTGTACCGGTCTCGGGGTTGAAACTATTGGGGCGTTACCCGGGTTTTACAGAACCAGGCGAGACACGACATCGTTCACAGAGTGTCTGAATCCTGAGGCTTGCCTCGGCGGTGCAGACAACACCTGTCTCGTCGCCAATAACAGTGGTTTTACTGGCACGCTCTGCGCGAACTGTCTTCCTGGATATGCGCATCCCTCAATCAATGGGAAATTCCCACCGAAATGTGTCAGTTGTGCAAATGATGGCGTTAACGCAGGAATATTCTTATTGCAGTGGTTCGCCATCATCGTGGTCATCACCTTTACCACGAAGATGAACTCTCGGCCGGGTTCAGATGCCGTCTGTCTCGTGAAAACTTTCGTCACGTATCTCCAGACGGTATCCATCGCGAAGGAACTGAACATGAGCTGGCCAGCTGCCTCGTCCGGGTTGTTATTGTCTCTTGAGAAGCTCAGCTCTTTCAATTTAAGTTCAGCAGCGACGCAGTGCCTGCTCGCATGGGACTACTTCTCTGCGACGGGATTTTACATATCTCTGCCACTGATTGTCGGCACCGGGGGCTTCATTTACTTCTCAGTGTTCAAGCGTTTTGAGGACCAGCGCGCCGCCGTGACCATCACCCGTAAGCGACGAACCAAGGAGGATGAGGAATCCAGTGGCAGCGAAGACGATAGTCGCGTGATCAAGAAATCCAACGCGCTCAAGAGTAAGGCTCGAGTCCAGGCGATGGACGAAGCCAACTTTGGTGAATCTTGGGAGAGCGGGGCGTTTGATGAGGCGGTCTTGGTCGTCGTGATTGCGCTTTGGGTTATGTATCCCACGCTGGTCCATTATCTTACGGGTTTGATGCGTTGCAGACGACTTGACACTGGCGATGATGTGTTCCTGATCGCAGACATGGACCTCAGGTGTTACGACTTGACACATGGAAGCTGGCTCTTCTTCCTTTGCATCCTCTTCGTGCTTTATATCATCGGTATTCCCCTCGGAATGAACGTCTTGCTCCAGTACGAAGGTCAGGATTTCGGGTCCCTCGGGATGCGTTACCGCCTCGGCGTGCTCTTTAAGGGACACGACCTTGGCAGCACGTGGTGGTGGGAATCGGTGATCTTCGCCCGCAAGTACGTACTGGTCACGCTCGTGGTGCTCTTCTCAGACCAAGCGCGGTTAGGAAGCTATCTGATCGTTTGGCTTCTTGAAGCTTGTTTTGTCCTGCACCTCTTCGTCCATCCGTACGCCAACGAGCGACAGCAACGCCTGGAGACGCTCGGGCTTCTCGCATCTATATTCACGTACAACTTGGGTATACTTTACATGGAAGATTACCCCGCGATGGGAGACGTACTCATCACGTGTTTGATGTACAGCATTCACATCGGTATGTGGATTTTGTTCGTCAAGAGCATGTTAGCCGAGTTCAAGACTGAGAGAAAAAGCGGGCTGCTCGCTCGCGCAAAGCGCGACGTAAAACTGGAGGACGACATCGCGGATGAGTTTGAAGCGCTGCGCGCGAAACGCGAAGCGCAGAAGACCATGAAACAGAAAGAGGTCAAAAAAATCGCGGGAACGCGCGTTCCGTTCGCCGATGACGATTTGCTTGAGAAGATTGAGAACGCAAGCGTGCCTGAAATGCGGGCGGACCACGCGAAGCTCTCGGCCAGTTTGGCGGCGATGCGCGAGAAGTGGGAGCAGAAGCGCCAAGGGAAAAAAGCCAGAAAGTACAACGTGGACGACGTGAGACGAACCAGCGACCTGACTCCCGCGGACAGATGGCGCCAGCGCCGGGATGAAGAAGGTCGATCGGCCAGCACGTCGACGGCTGGCGGCTCGCGCGAGACATGGCGAGAGAGGATGGCCAAACGAGACAAAGAGAGAGCGCAAAAGTATCGGGCATGAGAGGCATCGCGGAGCGCTGTTAGCGCGCCTTGAGACACCCGAAGTTAGACTATGGTAGCTCTAGTTTTAGAAAACGGAAAGAGCCACACGAGTTGCTTGTGGGAATATTCGTTGTAAGCACTCAGGCAGCTAAAGCCTGAACCATCTCGGTATTAAAATCCTGTCATCTCCCCCAAACGCTATCATCACCTTCAAGTGATGCTTACGCGAGAGACTTGATGAGGGCGTCACCCTGGGCCTGCACGACGGCAAGCGCAGCGGTGGCCGCCGCCTTGTCCTTCTGGCGGATGGCGAAGTCGAGCTTCTCGACGTTCTTGTAGAACGCCTTGGCGTCCTCCTTGCCGGAGCCCTTGTTCTCGACGAGGTTGTTGATGTCGAAGCGCATGGTGCCCACCTGGCGGCGGAGCTCGTTGCGGGCCTGGGTCCAGTACGCCTTGTTGACGTAGGTGGCCATGTCCTGGTCGAGACGGGAAATGGACTCCGAAGCGCGCGCCGCCGTCTGCTTGGTGGTCAGCTTCTGGAAGGCGAAGCGGGAGGCACCATCCTGGCGGGTGGTCTCGGCGATGTTCAGGTCGCGGGCCTAGTGAGGGAAACGAAGGAAAGGGGACGATAACGTCAGTCGCTGTTTGGCAGAGTCCGATCACCGAATTTCGAGGAGAGACGATCGTCGAAGATCGGAACCACGCCGTTTCGCAGGGTGGAAACGGGGTGTGGGGCCGGTACGTACCTCGTAGATAAGCTGGAGACCTTCCTTGTTGGTCACGCGCTGGTCGGTGAGCTCAATAGGGTTGAGCGCAAGGGCAGGGGACGCGTTGAGGGCGACCATGCCGGCGACGAGGAGGGACGCAGCCTGAGAGCGACGGATCGGAAGGAGAAAGAGTCAGCGTTGGTTGTCTCGAAGGGTTTGTTTCACCGACGGGCACGTCGCGGATCGCCGACGCGCGAGGCCACCGCGCGCGCGCCAGTCGCCAGTTCGGGTGATTTCCGGTGGAGAAGCTTCGTTCGCTTCCATTGCGACCCCGGCATCGCGTTTTCGACGCTCGAATACGGGCAAACGCCGGCGTATCCGGGACGCGCGCCACTTGTTAATATCCACTCGCGAGTGATGTTAATCGCGGAAACTCACCTTGGACTTGTTGTCGGACGCGGACGCCTTGACGACGACGGAGGCCTTGGACGCCTTGGCGCGGATCTGAGCCTTGGCGACGAGGGCCTTGCCGGTGAAAGCGGAGGTGGAGAGGGCAGCCATCTTGTCGAAAGAACGGTGGTGGTGTGCTGTTGGGTGCAGGAATGGTCGAAGCGCAACTGCATCGAAACTTTTTTACAACTCGACGTACACAGAAGCAACACAGATTGTGGTGAATCGTTCCTATTGGCTAGAATCTTCCGACGCTGATTTTCGTTTTACTCAATGCGCAAACAGTGATGAAAACTGCAAAACAAAATAGTTTTTTAATGACTGTCAGCTGCATACAAACAAAATAGGACTTTCGTTGAGGTGACCTCTTGAACGGCGCTTCTTCGCGGCGAGCGGCGCACTACCCCGCGCGCCCTTCATGCGACGTCACGTCGCCTTGTGCGTCTTCGTCGTGTCTTCGAGTGCTATTTTGGTGCTCGTATGCCGCGCCGCGCTCGTCCTCGCGCACCTCGCGAGGTCGCACGGTGCCTCGATAAACGTGGCACCTGTCGTGCGCGAGACCGCCGTGCTGGCGGTGCACGTGCGCGCGCCGGTGAAGCGCGACCCGGTGGAACGCGTCGCCGCGGCGCAGCTGGTACGGGTACGCGGCGCGTCGTTCGAGACGGACGCCTCCGCCGCGGCGGACGCGAACATCGCGCGACGTCGCGGCGACCGAGGGACGGTCGTGAACCTCGACGACTTGCTCGTCGTGTGCGAGAACGACGGGAAGGCGCCTTTGTCTCGCGCCGATATTCAGAGCTGGCTCGGGCATCCCAGCCTGAAAATCGTGGACGCGTCTCGGGAGGTGGAGCGCGAACGTCTGAGCCCAGGGTTCGACGTCTTCAGCGGCATATACGGCGCCGCGGTGAAGGCTCGAGCGATACGCGCGCTCGCCGAGTCGGCGACTCTGGAACGCGCGTGGATCCTCGAGCCGGACGTCGCGTACGCCGGCGCTTGGCTGGACTTCTTCAAGAAATACGACGAGATGTACCCTGACCACGACTTGATCGCGGTGAATGCGACGGACGCAAAGGGAGGCGTCTCGTGGCCACACACGAGCACGTGCACGCTGTGCAAGGAGGGACGGTGGTACAAAGCGTTTCTCCCCGTGTTTCGCGTTTCTAAAACGCTTGCGCGCGCCGTCGTGGACGGACTCCGTGGGAACGCGACTGGCCACCACGAGGCGTTCATACCCACGATGTGCGCGCGCACGCCCGGATGTCGGTGGGCGTCGATCAAAGACAAAGGTGTGTTTCGGTACCGGCCGGTGATAAATGAGGAGGAGGCGAGACGGCGGCGGAAACCCGGCAAACTGTTCCACCCGCTCAAGTCCGCCTCCGCGTTTCGCGCTGTCGTGGAATAACACGACACATCGCATACTCACTATTCGTTCGCTATATATGTGTCTCTACCAGTCCACGCCGTCGTCTTCTAGGTCTTCGTACCGCCCGATCGTCGCGCACCTCTTTGATTTGCCCGATAACAAGATACTCCGCGCCAAGCGAAGCCGGCCCGCGAGATCGTCCTCGCTCAGGCTCTCGTCCGTCAGCGTCGGGACGATATCGTCGAACAATTCGGACCCGAGCCTGGCCATAAGTAAACTCGTCTGGATTTTCTGCCAGGTCGATGCCACCTCCACCACGTGCTCGCGCCGACACCGAGGACTCGGCACGGGCGGCGCCTGCGGCGCGCCGTCGCGTAAATCGTGCCAGTACTCCTCCGGGAGCCACGTGAGAAAATAGTCCTCGCCAGATTCGGTCGCGCCGGTGCGGTGCCGGGCGCGCGCATCCAGCGCGCCGTACGCACTCCGGTCGGGGTACCTCAGTTTCTTGGTCTTCGAGAGGCGCGTGAGGAACGCGTCGCGACGGCGCAGCGCCCTCGCCTCGTCCGACGTCATGAGCTCCTCGATCATCGGCGCGCACTCCTTCCACAGCCTTACGACGTTTCCCAGCGCGTACGCGGCGTCGCAAAGCTCCTCGGGACTCAACTCTTCACGACGCAGCTTGCCCCAGTCGATCTTCTCCATCGCGCTCTCGATCCAGCCCATAGCGTCCAGCGCGGTCTGCGCGCGCGCCGCCGCGTCTTGAGCGCCTTCGTCGGCGTCACTGCGCGCGCCGCCCGCGCTCGCGCCGTCCGCGACTTTCGACATGAACGACGCCGCGGCTGCTCTCACGGGCGCGCGCACGTCCAGCAGCGGCCCTTCATCGTCGAGCATGCACGACTCGTACCGCTCCTTGAGCTCGACGAACTCCCTGAGACGAACGAGACGAGGTAGATGGAAAGCGTGAGAAACGTCAGCATGGGTGGTCGCACGGGTGGTCAACGTTTGGGAAACGAGTTGATCGATGATTGCGCAGCGGAAAAACGCACGTGGCTCGCGGACACGCACCGAGGCAAGCGCGCGCGCTTCGACTCAGCGCTCGGGTTAACACTCGTGGCCCCGAGCTGCGCATCTTCGGTCTCCGCTTGGTACCTGCAGTGATGTGACGGCGAGGAGGAGGGTCAGTCGGGTCCGCGCGCAATCCTCGGACGGTTCGGAAAACAACCAACGCGCGATGACGCACCAACGCTTTACCGTCTGCTGCGCAGCCTCGTACTCTTCGCACGCGGCCTCGAGCGCACCCGCGGCTCTGCTCAGGAGAAGGCAGGCGTTCCCCAGCCTCCCGTGCGCAGCTTCCATGGCGCTCGTTCGCCCGCCGCGCGCGCTGAGTTTGATTTTCGAAGTTTCTGACTGCGTTCGCTCCTTTCGAAGAGTCTTGTTGTCGGAGGCACGGACAGACGAACGTCGGAGCGATTTTTCTGCGCGTCCGCGTTTGTGATGGTAAAAAAGCCGGTCGATTGCCCGCGCCGTCCCTCTTAAACCCGCGCGCGGACGACGCAGGGTAGCAGCAACTAGAAAGGATGGGTAATCAGCGCGCCCGCTCGCGCGGTCTTCGCCATGGCACGCGCAACATGTTCAGCCGCCCCTTCCGCAAGAAGGGCGCCCTGAACTCGACCACGTTCCTCCGCACCTTCCGGGTACGCGACTTCCCGCATCCCGCGTTTGCCCTCCGGAAACGCCCCCTCGCGCGTCACTAGACACCACGGGCGACGCGTCCACGACGTGTGATAGTTCCGGGAGCACGCGCCACCGCAAGCCGCGCCGTTGCCTTCCCTCGCGACCCCGTACCTTCCCCGCGCAAGCGGCGCGACCTCGGTGAACATCGAAGCTGACGTTAGGGTTTATTTTTCTCCATCTCGCAGGTCGGTGACTACGTCGACATCAAGGTGAACCCCGCGCAGCAGAAGGGTATGCCCTACCTCGCGTACCAGGGCCGCACTGGCATTGTGTGGAACGTTACCCCCCGTGCCGTCGGTGTTGAGGTTAACAAGCAGGTACGTGTCGCGCGAGCGCCCTCTTTCCGTCGCGCGCGCATCCGGGAAACTTCCCACGGTAAATAAACCCTAGAGCTCGTGACTGACGGCAACGATTGTTTCTCGCGCAACAGATTGGTGGTCGCATCGCTAGGAAGCGCATCCACGTCCGCATCGAACACGTCCAGCACTCCAGGTGCCGTGAGGACTTCCTCAACCGCCGCAAGGCGAACGATGAGGCGAAGGCGGAGGCGAAGAAGGCTGGCAAGACGATCGTCACCAAGCGTACCATCCCGGGTCCCCGCGACGGGTTCACGCTGGAGAACGTCAAGACGGAGATTCTCACCCCCATCCCCTACGATATCGTGCGTGAGGGTATCAAGTACTAATTCCCCGTGGGGGCTCTGGTGCGGGCGGGCTGTAAAGGAAGTTACGCTTGCCATCACGCTACGAGCGCGAATCCGCGCAGCGCGCGAGGCGCTCACACGCCCTTGTCTCTCGGCTCAACTTTTACGAATCGGTTTCTCGTGCGGTTTGTCTCGCTGCGAGCTTAGCCACCAGAGCCTTGATGCGATCCTGAAGCGTGCGCAGGGTGCTCTCTCCTACTCCGCGCGACGCACTCAGCACGCACGCGGACCCGTCCTCGGACACGCGCCATCCCAACGCCTCCATGGCAAGCGCCCCCCCTCGGACGCCCAGCGCGTGGTTGACGTACGCCCTGTTGTCGACTCTCAACCGGCGAAACCGCAGCTCCTCCGGGGACTCCGCCACGTTACAAGAGAGTCTGTACAGATACCGTATCGCTTCGCCCGCCGCTGAAACGTCGGGATGCGTCTCCATCTCGTCCAACGCCACGCGGAGCAGCGCCTCGTCCGTCGAGTCCCGCGCGCCGTCCGCGTCGTCCCCGTCGACCGCAGGGAACTCGAGTTTTGCCGCCCGCATCCACGCCGGCGCGTCCGCGAGCCGCACGGTGGCCCTCGCGCGCCACAGCGCGGTGTCTCGCTCGACGACGCCAAGATCAGCGAGCGCGGGGAGCAGAGTGCGCTCCACGGGCGCGGCCAAGAGGTCGGCGGGTGTCGATACCCCCGCGCGTTCCTCGAGTCGCGCGAAAACCGACGCGACGGTCCACGCCTCGTCGCTCCCGGGCGCGAGGATCTCCGCCATCACCTCGTCCAGCTCCTTCCCTCGCGCCGCGGCGACCCACTCCTCTAGTGCGTCCATATTCACGCGCGCAGCTCGCGAAACGCGACCCCCGTCGCGACCGTCGTCGCCGGTCGTGTCCAGCGCCGCGAGCGCCTCCTGCGTTGCAATCCCGGCGCGGAGGAGCTGCGCTGCGGCGCGTGCACCGCCGACGATGGCGCACACCTGCGCGTCGGGAACGTCGCAGCACCTCGCAAGTTGCGCGTCGCTCAGGCCGTCGGGCACGCGTCGCGCGCGCGCGCACCCGACGCACGAGAAGGACGAAGTCGAGGCGACGACGCCGACGTCTGGCGCCTTGCCTTTGCGCTCATCTCGGGGTGCCGACATGGAGACGCGCGTCGCGGGCTGGTCGCAGCACGTCCAGCGCCCCTCGAACGGGCCCGCCCCGGGAACCCGCCGCGTTTTCTCGCACCGGTCACATATCAGGAGCGTGGAGGGCGACGGATACTCCGCGACAGCGGCGCCGGAGGTCCCGGCTCCCTCGGAAGCCGCCATAAGGCGAAACTTCAAAAGCGCGCGCTGCACTGACGAGGTCTGTCTCGACACGCGCGACGCCCGACGAATCGATTCTCGATCCGCCAATGGGAGATCACATCAAATCCGAAATCCATCCTCGTCCATATTTTTTCCGATATCTCGATGGCATAGCCGAGGTGCCAGACGGCGGCGCCGATAACGCGTCTTCATTTCAGCACACACGAGAGCACGTGTACGCGCCTGTATTGGTGACAGCATGTACACCGCCGCTACATCGACGGCCGTCCCCGCGCCCGCCGCGCTCGTGGTGCGTACAACGCCCGACCCGACCCGACGCTTCGCTTTTTTATCTCCTGATGAGCCGAGCCGACTGCGTTCAGAGCTGAGATAACAACCTCGCACGACACCGCCTCCGCGGCGAGATCGACCTGTATGGGATGGTTATCCAGCCATTTCGCGCGCGACATTCGCGATGGAAGCTTTCCCGACACCGCTGACCCGCGTTCGACTCCTCTTCCTCTCTTTCCTTCCAGGCGGGCCGCCGCGTCCGTCGCTCCGCGAGCAAGTCCCGCGGTGCGATCCGCGTCGCCGCGCAGAAGAACGCCTCCGATGCCCCTGCCGACGTCGACGCCGAGGAAAGGAAGCAGTGCGACGTGAAGGCGATGGCCGGTGCCGCCGCTGCTGCTGCCATCATGGGCAACACCGGCGCTGCCATGGCGGACGCGTACGATGACTACGTCAAGGCTCTCGAGGTGCAGAACATCAAGCCTGCTGAGATCGAGTTCGCCCCCACGGCGCCCAAGGCTGCGCCCAAGGCCCAGAAGACTGCGCCCGCGCCCAAGGCTGCCAAGGCTGCTCCTAAGGTGGACAAGGAGGCTGCTGCGGCCGCTAAGGCTGCCAAGGCCGCCGCCGCCGCCGCCGAGAAGGAGGCCGCTGCTGCTATCAAGGCTGAGAAGGATGCCGCCGCCAAGGCTGAGAAGGAGGCCGCCGCTGCCGCGAAGGCCGAGAAGGCTGCCGCCGCCAAGGCTGAGAAGGAGGCCGCCGCTGCCGAGAAGGCGGCGGCCAGAGAGGCAGCAAAGGCTGAGAAGGCCGCCGCGTCTCCCGATGCCGAGGCGAAGGCAGCTGCCAAGGCCGAGAAGGCCGCCGCTGCCGCCGCTGAGAAGGAGGCCGCTGCTGCTATCAAGGCCGAGAAGGATGCCGCCGCCAAGGCTGAGAAGGAGGCCGCCGCTGCCGCGAAGGCTGAGAAGGCTGCCGCCGCCGCCGCCGAGAAGGAGGCTGCTGATGCCGCCAAGGCCGAGAAGGCTGCTGCCGCCAAGGCTGAGAAGGAGGCTGCCGATGCCGCTAAGGCTGAGAAGGATGCCGCCGCCAAGGCTGAAAGGGACGCCGCTGCCGCCGAGAAGGCCGCCGCCAGAGAGGCGGCGAAGGCTGAGAAGGCTGCGGCCGCGCCCGATGCCGAGGCGAAGGCTGCTGCCGCCGCCGCTAAGGCTGAGGAGAAGGCAGCCGCCGCCGCTGCCAAGGCGGAGAAGGACGCTGAGGCCGCCGCCACGCGCGAAGCCGCCGCCCAGGAGAGGGCAGAGAAGGCTGCCGCCGCCAAGGCCGAGCGCGAGGCCGCCGCCGCGGCGCGCGCTGCTGCCAGACCTGCCAAGGCTGCCAAGGCTACCAAGGCTGAATCCTCAGGTGACTCGACTCCCCTCCTCGCCGGCGCGGCACTCGTCGTGGCCGCGGGTGCTGCGGCTCTCGGGGGCAAGAAGGAGCCCGAGCCTGAGCCCGAGCCCGAGCCCGTGAAGAAGTCCTTCTTCGGCGGCAAGAAGGCGGCGGTCAACAAGAAGCCCCCGGTGGACATCCCCCAGAAGAAGGTTTTCTCCTTCGGCGCCAAGAAGGCGGCTCCCGAGCCCGAGCCTGAGCCCGAGCCGGTCAAGAAACCCATGTTCTCCTTCGGCGGCACCATGAAGATGAAGCGCGCGCCCGAGCCCGAGCCCGAGCCCGAGCCCGAGCCGGTGCAGAAGAAGCCCATGTTCTCCTTCGGCGGCACAATGAAGATGAAGCGCGCTCCCGAGCCCGA
>MDSV01216427.1_pt1 | contig 15705 bp, 17 predicted proteins | sample 810851 | NCBI WGS metagenome assembly MDSV01 (sample SAMN05326640, study PRJNA326480) | marine metagenome | isolation source: seawater | place: Atlantic Ocean: North East | collected 2012
AAAATCAATACTAATCTAGATACATCCTTATACACAAATTATATTTGTGACTATTTTTTTAAAAAAGCAAAACTAAACATTAAAAAAGATGTTAAGTAATAAAAACATTTTATTTTATGCAAATGATGCTGGTGGAGGAAATATTCTGATACCAATAATAAAAAAATTAGAAGTTAAAAATAAAATTTTTTTATATCCAACCGGTCCAACTAAGAAATTATGGGAAAATCAAAGTTTTCTATATTCAATTTCAAAGACAAATAATCTAGACTCAATTGACTTAATAATTACAGGCACAAGTCATTTTTCAAATACAGAAAGAAATATTTGGTTAAAATGCAAACAAGAAAAAAAGCTATGTATAGCTATTTTAGATAGTTGGATTAATATTGAGGACAGGTTTAAAGATACAAAAAATAATGGATATATTTTTCCCAATGAAATTTATGTATTAACTAATGGATGTAAAAAAAAGATTTTAAATCTTAATCCAAATTTAAAAGTAATGATTATTGAAAACCCTTTAATGAATTATTTTAATAAAACAAAAAAAAATAATTACTTAAAAGACAAATCAATTATTTATTTTTGTTCTTCAAAAAATAATTTAGATCTTGATACTCAATTTAAAATTATTGAAAAAATAAAAAATATCTCGCTCTCTAAACATAAGTTTTTAATCAAGCCTCATCCCAGTGATACAGTAAATGATTGGAAAAAAAGATTCCCAACTAACCTGACTAATATCTCTAATGTTTTATTATTTGAAAACTCAATTTTATCAATTTCATCAAACTCCTTTTCGCTTATAGATAGTGTTTTAGCTGGGGTGCCTTCACTTAACATAATCACAAATAATTCAAATTATAACTTTTATAAAGATTACAAAAAATATATAAAATCTTTAAATTTAGAAACTTTTTTATCCTTAAATAGTATTGATATATTCATGAAACAACCTAAAAAATTCTCAAGAAAAAATAAAAATAATTGGGAAGATTGTCTTAAAATTTAACTTTTATTTTATTTAATTATTAAATAGATTTAAACAATGATTCAGCAATTTTCCAATCACTCATATCGTCTATATCAATAGACCTTTCTTTAGGGATTAGGTAACCTAACCATTTAAAATCTTTACTTTTGCTAACGATGGTGTTTTTAGGAAAAATCGCGAAAGAACCTGCATCATGATAGTATTCTTTATAATTTTGTGAATTGTTTTTTGATTTTTTATTTATTTTTTTTAAAAAATAATTTTTATCAAGCGTATTTGCTCTTTGTATTGGGGCTGAATATTTTGTTACTGGCATTAGAGGAAACTCGCGTTTATGTTTTGAAAAAAGTTTTTCAGCACCTTTTAAATCGCTTACATTTAATAATGGTGCACAAGCCATAATTAACCATATTTCATCAAAAAAAATTTTATTTTGTTCATAATAATTATTTACTTGTTTAATGACTTCTATCAAAGGAACCTTATCACCAGATAAGATTTTTTTTCTTAATGGAACTTTTTTTAATCCTTTTGTCATACCTAATTTCAAAATCTTTGAGCAATCTGTTGACAAGTGAATGGTATCAAAAAGTCTTGATTCAAAGGCCGTTTCAATACTATAAAAAAAAATTGGTTTATTAAAAAATAATTTAATATTTTTATTTTTAATTCGCTTTGAACCTTTTCGTGCGGGAATAACTGCTAATCTTTTAACCATAAATATATTATCACTTTTCCAAAGTTGCTAAACAAATACCATCTTTACCATAATTATTACCATTATAAAACATATACAATTTGTCAGAATGATCTAATACAAATGGATATTCTTGCATAACATTATCACAAATTAGATTACTTTTTTTATATTTTATTTTTGTATCATTCCTGATCCAATTAAGACCATCAAGGGACTCTGCATATCCTATTTTATAATTTAATCCTTTGTAAGAAAACCACATTCTATATAATTTATTTTCTTTCATAACAAATGGACGAGCAAGTGCATGCTCATTTTTATTTTTATAATCTATACAAACTATTCCTTTCCTCAACCAATTAATTCCATCTTTTGATGTTGCATATTTTATATTATACAAAGGATAAGTTTCACTATTTTTTTTGTACCATCCATCCCCAGATACGTACCACATTTTATAACAATCCTTTTCTTTCAAAATCGATAAAGTAGCAGTTAAAAAAGGTTCAATATTAGTTCTTCCTAAAATAGGGGCTCTAGAGAATTTTTTAAATGTTTTTCCTCCATCGGCACTAATGGCAAGACCAACATATAAATGCATTCTTACTGTAGAGCCTTGATTCCAGCCAACATAGTATAAATATTTTTTGTTTTTTACGTCCATAATCCACGTTGGCGTAACACCATTATCATCAAAGGTACCAAGCTCACCGTGACTCAAAATTGGGTTAGCATTAACTTTTAGACTTTCTTTTGGATTATTTATATTAAATGTAGCTGTACCAATTTGATTTCTATTTTTTTTATCTCTTGAACAAAAATACATTTTATAAACTTTATCATCTAACTTTTCTATAACAGGAACAGATACATGTGATTGCATCCATTTTATTTTTTTATTAGCCTTTAAAATCAACCCCCTTTTTACCCAAAATTGTGTTTTCATTTAAATAGATCCTTGTACAAATAGTATGTTTTTTCATATAAACCATAATCATGTCTTACAATAAAATTACGACTTAATTTGTTGCATAAAAATGATTCAATTTTATCGGCCTTTGGGTAAAAGTTAAATTTATTTTTGTAATCTACATTTTCAGAAAGAATATTAAAAGATAATCCTATTTTAAACTTATTTGAGAGCGAGTTTAAAATATTTTGCATAAATTCATTCATTTGTTTATTTGAGAGAGACAGTTTCTGAGTAAATAAACCATTTATTATAATGTAATCATAAATTTTAATTTTGTTCTTTTTATCCAAAATATCAGTATGAATATAAGTATTATCTGGAAATTTTTTTTTAGCTATTTCCAAAGAAGATTTATTGATATCAAGACCACTATATAAAATAAATTTATCTCTCTTATTATTTTTTAAATACTCAAAAAACTTAGATGTACCACATCCAAAATCTAACAAACTTATTTTTTTCTTTTCTTTATTAATGTTACCTAAAAATAAATCTTGCATTACTTTAAATCTTAGATTTGAACTTCTTTTGTTCTTCCAATCCATACCTTTTTCTGTATCACCATACTTCTCTAATATTTTTTCGTAATGCACACCTAAGGCGCTATAATTATTTAACAATTTTTTTGACAATTCTACTCACCTCTTTTCCATCAAATAAAGTTTTTAACTGAAAATATTCGAACTTTTTTTGACAAAATTTATTTATAAATTTCTTAAATTGTTTTTCAAAGTTAAATTTTGTTAGGAAATTTTGTTTTTGTACATATGAAAGACTATTAATTTTTGAAAACATTAAACTATATTTTTTTTCTATTTGTGTGTTTGGAATAATAAAATTTGGTTTTTTGAAAAGAGCTGCTTCAAATTTGCTTTGTCCCCCAGATGATATGACTAAATCAGACATAAAGTAATACTTACCTAATTTTGTTGGTTTATCAACAACAGTGACATTCGGTTGATTTTTAGAAAGAATATTTATCATTCTTTTGTTTTTGTTTTTAAATAGAGGTCCAACAATAACAATATATTTAAGTTTATATTTCAATCGTATCAAATTTTTTAAAACTTTATAGCTAAAATTATTTGGATCAGAACCTCCTAAAGAAATTAATACATTATTATCTTTATTTTTATTTTTATTTTTTATTTTTTTACTAAAATAATACAAGTCCTCAGAAAATATTTGATAATTAAAGCCATTTAATACTTTAGTTGATATATTTTTCATATATGGAAATGGAACCACACATAAATAACTGAGTTTTTCAATTTCTTTACTATAATCAAAGCAAATTAACTTTATATTGTTCAACTTTTTAGTAAATTTTTTTAAAATAAATTTGTATCTATCTTGAGAATGCAAATCTAAAATACATACATCAGGATTTTCAATAATTAAGTTGTTAATAAATTCTTCCTCATAAACAATAGAGTTAAAACAACTAGAAAAGTTTAAATTAAATATATCTCGAGAAAGCTTTGTTTCCTTATAAAAAATTTTTATATCATAATTTAGATTTTTAAAACATTTAGCTAACACTAGCATCCTTTTAAGATGTCCAAAACCAATGTGTTCTGAAAAATCACATCTTATAAAAAGTTTTTTATTCATAAAAGTTTTTAATTACTTGATATATCATTCCAATATATTGGAGAGCCTTTTTCAATTATATTTTTTGCTTTACTCCCTTCAACCACATCAACAAATCTTTCTGCAATAGAAACTGCTGGTCTTTTTATTATTAAATCTTTTTTTAAAATAATATCATTTTTATTTATGTCTCTTTTTGCGTAAATACCGTTTCTTCTACCATACTTTTTTTCATCTTCAAAAATCGTTTTCACCTTACTTCCTAAAGCTGTTCTTATATTCTTAATATTTTCTACCATAAACTTAAATTCTTTTGGCTCTAGGGAATAAAAGTGATCGGGACCGTTATCTGTTCTATCCAAAGTTATATGTTTTTCAATTACTACTGCACCTAAGGCTGTTGCTGCAATTGGTACACTTGTGCCTAAACTATGATCAGATAATCCATAATTTTTATCAAATATTGAACCTAAATTTTCCATTACATTTAAATTCACATCTTCAAATTTAGTCGGATATAAAGAATGACAATGTAAAATTGTTATATCAGAACATTGATTTTCTTCTAAAATTTCGACAGCCTCCGCAATATCAGAAACTGAACACATCCCTGTTGACAATAAAATAGGTTTAAGCTTTGAAGCGACGTGAAATAATAATTTTTTGTTTAAAGTTTCTGAAGAACCCCATTTAAATAACTTTATATCGATATCAGATAGAACCTCTATAGCTTCATGATCAAAAGGTGTGGCTAAAAAATCAATTTCAATTTTTTGTGCAAAATTAGAAAGATCCTGAAGCCAAATTCTAGGAAACTCATTGGATCTCGTTGTTTGAAAAGCAATTCCATTTTTTTCTGGATAGAGAACCTTTGCTTGAAAAAGTTGGAATTTTATTGCATCAGCTCCACATTCTTTTGCAGTTTCTATTAATTTTTTGGCTGTATTAAGATCTTGATTATAATTAGAACCTGCCTCAGCAATTACATATGTTTTATTTTTATCAAAAAAAGTCAAAAAATCACCTCGAATACAAATTTAATTAACTATTAAAAATTATATTAGTCAATTATTATTAGAAAAGTTATGATAATTTAAACTATATAATTAACCAAGGTAATATTAATGTTAACAAAGTCTGAAATTAATTTTTTTAATGAACATGGTTATATCAAATTAAAAAATGAAGCTATATTAAAATTTACAAATAATTTGCAAAAAGAAATTTCTACAATCATTCATAAAATCTTTAAAAATAAACCTACTCTTAATCTAGATAAAATTAGTTTAGAAGAACAAATAACTTTATTGTGGGATGAAGATAAACAAAAAAATAACTACTTAAAAAAATTATATGAGATTTTACCATCAACTATTGAAGTGATTTCAACATGTCAAAACGAAAGTTTTTTTTCAATTTCTCAAAGTTTAGGTATCAATCATCCCGAGCCATCAACTCTACCTACAGTTAGAATAGATCGCCCTTTTGACAAAAAATATTCTACTGGCATACATCAAGATTATTGGTATAGCTTTCAAAGTGAAACATCTATAACTTTTTGGTTGCCTCTAATAAATATTAATCCAAAAATGGGTTTTTTATCTGTCATTCCCAAATCTCATAAATTAGGATTAGTTGATTTTTACGATGATGGGAAATATGTTTTTAAACCTAAATCAAATTTTCATGATAGTGATTTTTTAGATATACAAATTGAACTTGGTGAGTGTCTTGTATTTTCTCAGTTTCTAATACACAAAAGTGGTGAAAATATTAGTAATAAACCTAGAATGACATTGCAACTTCGATTTCATGATCTGTTAAACCATAGTATAGATACTTCTTTCACTTGCACGTTAAGTGAGTTTGTAAAAGCTAAACAAAAAAAAATATTGGAACAATCATGAATACTGAAAAAAAAGAAATTATAATATTCGGTAATGGTGAAATAGCTAAATTGGCTTATTTTTTTTTCAATAGGTTTTCAGATTATAAAGTAGTAGCTTTTTCAGTAGATGAAAAAAACTTAAAATCAAATTCTTTTTTAGATCTTCCTTTAGTTAATGTTGAAGAATTATCAAAGATATACCCGCCTGAAAATTTTGATGCATTTATTGCTTTATCCTATAATAAATTGAACTTAATGAGAGAAGAAAAATATTTGTATTTTAAATCACTTAATTATGACTTAGTTTCATTTATTCATCCTAGCGCTATTATCTCGGATGATGTAGTTATAGGTGAAAATTGTTTTATTTTAGAAAATCAGTTAATCCAACCTTTTTCAAAAGTTGATAATAATGTTACTATGTGGAGTGGAAATCATATTGGCCATGGTTCCGTTATTTCAAGTCATTCATGGATATCATCACAAGTTGTAATTAGTGGTAACGTAAATATAGGGAAAAGATGTTTTCTTGGGGTAAATAGCTGCCTTAGAGATAACATCAATATAGGAGATGATGTTATGATTGGCATGGGAGCAAACGTTACCTCTAACATTAAAAGTGGAGAAGTCGTTATTCCAGAAAACACAAGAGTGTTTTCTCATGACTCAAAACAAGCTAAATTTATTAAAAGAAAATATTTTAAAACATAAAATAAAATTTATAAAATCAATTGATTTATTAGAGCATATACATCTTGATTATATGTATTAGGTTTCCTTTCATAATCTATAAAAAAATCAGCCATATTCCAAGATATGTGGTTAATTAGAATCATACTAATCAAAGTATTTGTAACATTTAATTTTAAATAAGGTGTTTCGAAATTTCTTTCACCAACCATGTTTTTTAAATATTCATTTTGAAAATCAATCTCATAGCATAAATCTCTATCCAAAATATTTATATACAAGCGGTAATTAGGGAACAAATCACGCCTTTTTTGGTGAGTCCATAATCTTGATCTAGCTATTTCAAGCATTCTATTAATAGGGACACTATCTCTAAATATAAGTTTTTCGTGATCATATATTTTTTTTTCAAGCTCACTTATATAATCTTCTCTTTCTTCAAAACTAAATTTCCTATATTTATTATCAGGATATTTTTTTTTATTTTCTATTGTGTATGATTGTCCTGAGTTCAATAACAAAAGTTTTTGACTTAAATTGTTTTGTTCTATGATTTCACATACATCTCCAGGACAAACTGGATGAGCTGCATATTTATTTAAAAAACCTCTTTTTCCACCAATCACATATTGGTCTGCAAATGGCATAACTAAATCTGGATCTAAACTTTTTGTAGTTTTTACAAATTCTTCATATCTACTATCTAATATTCTTTTTCTTTCTTTTAATTTTTCTTCATGACTTAAATTATCATAACAACCTGGATATCCTGATCCTCCAGCATAGGGAAGTAATGCTAAATCTATCTTATTATATGATTTTTTAATATGATTAATTCCTTCTTCATAAGGAGCACAGTCATTCGCGTTATATATTTTATAACCATCCCAATCTATAATCATACCAGAGTCTACTAAGTAATTATATTTATGTTTTGGATCTGCGGTTATCATTTCTACCACAAAATCATTATTAATTTTTGTAGGTTTAAAAGGGTTAATTAAATGAATTTTTTTAAAATTAAAATTATAAGTTTCTAAGAACTTTTTTACAAAATTTGGTACCTCAGGTTCTCGGTGCATTAGTATTATTTCAGCGTCTTTATTTAAATGTTTTATAGTCCCAGGTGAACAATGATCTTCATGGATATGTGATATATAAATGTAATCTAGTTTACCAATATCAGTAATTTTGACATTTAACTTAGGCCAATGATACCAAGAGCCATACAAAATACCTTCATCCATCCAAGGATCAAATAATATTTTCTTATTATTATGCTCTAAAACTGCTGTTGCACCTCCAATATTTGTAATCTTCATGTTATACCTTTTTTTTAACGTCAACTAATTGATCAGCATATGTTTCTACTTTGATAAAAGCATTCACAAAATCATCCAAATCGTTTTTTGTCATGTTAGGATACATTAATTCATGAATAATCAATTTACTTCTTATATTTTCTGCATTAGGACATAGCGCTTTTGAATAGTCGACTTTTCCTTTATAATGAGAACCTTTAAAAGGATATCCTTTACTTCCAATAGCGATTTGCTTTTGATAAATAGGTAAATGATATAAAGGTTTAATTCCACCTAAACCTATTAAAGGACCATCCTTTTCTCTCAACTTTGTTGCTGGTAATTCAGATTTCACTGCGTCTATAAATTGTGAGGCTGATAAATTAAATTCGTTATTTTCCTGGAACATAAGATTATGATTATAATAAACGTGTTTAATATGATTTGGAATAGAAATTGTTTTAACTAATTTACAATTTTCTAACTTTTTTTCAATATATTTCACATTTTCTATTCTTTTTGCAATTAACTTAGATGCTTTTTTTAATTGTTCAATTCCTATTGCGGCTTCAATTTCACCTAATCTGAAGTTGAACCCTATTAAATTATCAAAATCTTTTGTAGGTTTACTTGCAACCACAGCTTCGCCATGATTTCTTATTAGTTGCATCCGTTCAGCAAGATAATTAGAATTTGTTAGTGCAATTCCTCCCTCTCCAGTATGAATGTGTTTATGGTAATTTAAACTAAAAACACCTATATCACCCAATGTTCCAACTTTTTTATCCTTATAAGTTGCAAGAGGTGATTGAGCACAATCTTCGATGATAAAAACATTATTTTTTTTAGCAATTTTAATTATTGAGTCCATATCTACTGGTCTACCAAACCAGTGAACAACCATTATAGCCTTAGTTCTTTTCGAGATTAGCTTTTCAACTGAATATGGATCAATGCTTGATGTATTTGGATCAACATCAGCAAAGACAGGTATTGAGTTAAAAACAAGAGCCGAAGTTGCCGTTGCTGACATAGTTAATGCTGGCACAATTACCTCATCTCCTGGACCACATCCAACAGCACCAACTGCAGCCATTAACCCACTAGTACAAGAATTAACAGAAACACCAAATTTACTGTCATGCATCTTGGCAAACATCTTTTCAAATTGTTGAACTTTTGGTCCACCATAAAAAGCATCTCCCCAAGTTCCCAAAAATCCAGATAGAACACCAGACTGAATTACTTTTTTAGCTGCATTTATTTCTTCAAAACTCATTGTATTTTGAGAAGGAAACAATTTTTTTCTAATGGGTTTTCCACCTCTGATAGCTAATTTTTCCAATTTTTTTTCTCTTATTATATAATTGTTTTGATAATTAAACTTGTTTATCATATATGTAACCTTTAAGTCAAAATTGCAACTTAAGAATAAATAATGCAAATCGCTATTATGCAACCTACATATTTACCTTGGATTGGTTATTTTAAGCTAATGTCTATTGTAGACATTTTTGTTTTCCTTGATGATATTCAGTTTGATAAAAGGTCTTGGCAACAAAGAAATAAAATCTCTTCCAAAATGTTAGATTTTTATTTGCTTACGATGCCTGTTGTCTCCAAGGGTTTATTCAATCAAAAATTAAATGAAGTTAAAATTGTAGATAGCGAAAATTCTATAAAAAAACACTTAGATATTATTTATCATGAATATAGTAAATCTCCCTTTTTTGTTCAAAACTTTGAAGAAATAGAATATATTTACCAACAAAATGACTCTAATTTATGTAACCTTAATATTAAATTTATAGAGTATTTTAAAAAAAAATTAAATATCAATACTAAAACCATTTTATCTTCCCAATTAGAAATTAATAGTAAAAAAGAGACAAAATTGTTTGAAATTTGTAAGGTAATAAATACTTCAACTTATATCTCTCCCATTGGTTCTTTGAATTATTTAAGAAATACTGATATCTTTTGTAAAAATAAAATCAATGTCAAAATGTTTAATTATGAGCCAAAAATATATAAAAACTTTAGAAATAAAAATTGCTCCCACCTCTCTTTTCTTGATGTATTATTTAATTTTGGTAATAGTAGTAAAAAAGTTATGAATGAAGGAAAGTTATTATTAAAACCCTTAACCGAGTTTTAATTTAGTATTTTTAGTAGGTATTTGTATGACTAACATCAAATCTAGAATGGTTTATTTTAATGGTGAAATTATTAAAGAAAAAGATGCTAAATTATCGATTTATGACTCTTCTTTAATGTTTGGAGATATGGTTTTTGAAATGACAAGGTCATTTAAGAAAAAACACTTTTTATTAGAAAAACATATTGATAGACTATTTAAATCTGCAAATTTTTTGGAAATACCTATTACTTTATCACAAAATGAATTGAAAAGGGAATGTGAAAAACTAGCAGAAATAAATAATAAGAACTTTGACAATGATGATGAGCATAGATTAATGATTAATGTATCAAGAGGCTTGTTATCTTTGTATGATGGTAAAGTAGATGTAAAAAGTGGAAGTAATGTAATAATTGCTGATTTTCCACTTAAATGGACAGTTGCAGGTATGGGTAAATTTTTTCAATCAGGTATAAATGCTGTAATTCCCTCTCAAAGAATGATACCTAGTAATCTTTTAGAAGCAAAAGTTAAAAATAGAAGTAGAATTCATTATATGATGGCAAATATAGAAGTATCAAAATTTAAGTCTAATAATACTTGGGCATTATTAATGGATGATGAAGGTTTTGTTACAGAAGGTACAGGTTCAAATTTTTTCTTAGTAAAAAACAATAAACTCTATACACCAGAACCAAGAAACCTTTTAAAGGGAATAAGTAGAGATTTTGTAATTGATTTAGCTAGAAAAAACGGAATAGAAGTTATTGAAAAAAACTTAGAGTTATATGATTTATTAGAAGCTGATGAAGCTTTTTTTACAGCCACACCTTTTTGTATTGTTCCAATTACATCTATTAATTTTAAAACTATTTGCAAGCCAGGAGAATGGAAAACAACAAATCTTTTGTTATCAATTTGGAGTAATGAGGTTGGAATTGATATAGAGAAGCAAATCATTAATTGGAATAAAAATGATGTCAAACAAAGTTCAGGGATGTCCACCTATTCATTTAAAAAATAAAATAATAAATAATATAGGAATTATGCAAGGTAGATTAACTCGACCTTACAAAAATATAATACAGTCATTTCCATGGAAAAACTGGAAAAATGAACTGGAAATAGCAAAAAATAATAATTTCAAATTCATTGAATGGACGATAGATAATAAAGATTTTAATAAAAACCCTCTCATAAAAAATCCTGCATTTGTAAAACAATTTATTGAAGAAAAAAAAATAAATATACATACAATTACTGCAGATTCAGTAATGCAAAAACCTTTACATAAGATAAAAAAACATGAGTTTGAAAAGGAATTTAATAGTCTACAATCTCTTATCTCATCTTCTAGTTTAATTGGGATAAAGTATATAATTTATCCATTAGTAGATAATGGTTCCATAAAAACTCAGCGTCAGGAAAATTTTCTTATAGAAATACTGGAAAAATTATATGAGAAACTTAATAAAGAAAAAATGATAATACTATTTGAATCTGATTATAATCCATTGAAATTGAAAAAGTTTATAGAAAAATTACCAAGAACAAGTTTTGGAATAAATTATGATACTGGAAATAGTGCTCATTTTGGCTATGATATTAAAGATGAGTTTTCCTCTTATGCAAATAGAGTTATGAACATACATATTAAAGATAGAAAGTATAATGGTCCTTCAATTCCCCTAGGAGAAGGTGATGTTGATTTTAATATATTGTTTAATTTGATTCATAGTTATAAGTATAATAAGTTATTAATTTTACAAACAGCCAGAAAAAAGATTGGTGAAGAACTAAAAACTATAATTCGTTACAGAGATTTTTTACTTAAATTTTTGTAAAAATGATATTTGCAAATGGAATTTGATTTTTCAAAAAAAACTGCCTTTATAAGTGGGTCATCAAGAGGAATTGGCCTTTCAATAGCAAAAAAGCTTCATGAATATGGATGTAATATAATTATTAATTCAAGAAATAAAAAAGATCTAAATAATATATCAAAAAAATTTAATGAAAGAATTTACATAATTGACGCTGATGTAACAAAAGAAAAAGGATTAGTAAAAATTAGAAATTTTTTTAATAAAAACAAAATTAATCTCGATTTATTGATCTGTAATTATGGCAATGGAAGTTCTGATTTGGAAAATATATTTGATAAAAATGAGTGGAAAAAAGTATTTGATATAAATTTTTTTTCATCAATAAATACTTTATGTGAATTTGCAAAAGATTTAAAAAAAAATAAAGGAAATTGTTTATTTATTTCATCAATATGCGGCGTTGCATCTCTAGGAGCCCCAGTACCATATTCAGTTTCAAAGTCAGCTATTAATTTTGCAGTTAAAAATCTAGCTAATAATCTCGGTAAACATGGTGTAAGGATAAACGCATTAAGTCCAGGAAATATTTTACATCCCGGATCTATCTGGCAAAAAAAACTGAAAGCTAATAAACCTGAAGTAATGAAAATGATAAATAAAAATGTTCCATTACAAAAATTTGGTACTCCTGAAGATATATCAGCAGCAGCAATTTTCTTATTATCTGATTATGCAAGCTTTATTACAGGATCTAACCTTGTTATTGATGGTGGCCAACTAAGAGTGATTGAAGTATGAGTTTAAATAAATCCTTAGTTTTTGATAATTTAAATAGAACTGCTCTGATCACAGGAGGAGCGGGATTATTGGGCATTGAGCATGCTTTTGCTTTATCTAAGGAAAATTATAATTTGATCTTAACTGATGTTTCTAATGATAGCTTAACTAAAGCTAAAAATAAATTAAAAAAAAGAAATTCATCAATTATGATTGATTGTTGTATAATGGATGTTACAGATGAAAAAAATGTTACTTCAACTTTGAATAAATATAAAAAGCAAGGAATTGACATTAATATCTTGGTTAATAATGCAGCTATCAATCCTAGTTTGGATAATAATTCATCCTTAAAAAATAATGATAGGATTGAAAATCTCTGTATTAAAAATTGGAATGAAGAATTACGTGTTGGTCTAACTGGGACTCTGATATGTTCAAAAGTATTTGGCAGTGCTATGGCAAAGAAAAAAAATGGTGTAATCATAAATATGGGATCTGATTTATCAATAATTGCTCCAGATCAATCTCTTTACGAAATTAAAGGGTTAGAAGCTGAGTTTCAACCTGTTAAACCTATTAGTTACTCTGTAACTAAGCATGGAATAATAGGGCTTACTAAATATTTGGCTGCTTATTGGGCTGCACAAGGTGTTAGAGTAAACGCCATTTCACCTGGTGGTGTTTATAACAACCAAGACCAAAAATTTATTAAAAGATTAATTAAAAAAATTCCTATTAAAAGAATGGCATATCCTGAAGAACTGCATGAGGTTATGAGATTTTTATGTTCTGAAAATAATACTTATTTAACAGGTCAAAATATTGTGATTGACGGAGGAAGATCAATTATATAATAGGTGCTTTATATGAATGTTGTTATAATTCCAGCCAGAGGCGGTTCAAAAGAAATTTTAAAAAAAAACTTGCATCCGTTTTGCGGAAAACCTCTGATATTTTGGACTGTTAATCAAGCTAAAAAAAGTAAACTTGTAGATAAAATAATTGTCACATCTGATGACCAAGAAATTTTAGAGTATTGCAAAAATCTTGAAGTCGATATTATTAAAAGACCAAAAAATATATCAGGTGATAAAGCTTCATCTGAAGATGCTTTAATACATTGTATAGAAAAATTTAAATTGAAAAATGAATTAATAATTTTTCTTCAAGCAACATCCCCTCTAAGATATATAAATGATATTGATGATGCTATTCAAAAATCTTTTGAATCAAAAAATAAAGTTTTATTCTCTGCTTCTAAATTAGAAGATATTATTATATGGGAAAAATCAAAAAACACACTTAAATGCGTTAACTCAGATTGGAAGAATAGAAAGCCAAGACAAACTAATAAAAAAGAGTTTATTATTGAAAACGGTTCAATTTATATTTTTCCGAGTAATCATATTTTACAGTATAAAAATAGAATGTCTCATAAAATGGGTGTTTATATGATGGAATTATGGCAGAGTTATGAAATTGATACTCTAAAAGAATTAAAATTTTGCGAAAAACAATTCTATGAAAACTTACCTGGACAGATAAAAAATGATATTACCTGATAAAAAGAATTGTCAGTTTTTATTGCTAGGTGGTGGCAAACATATTTGTTCTTTTACAAGGCTATTGTTGAAAAATAAATTTTTAAAACCAATAATAATTACTTATCCAAAAAAACACCATGAACGTGATGTCAGGTTATTAAAAGATATAGAAATTTATGAAAATATTTTTAAAATATCTGAAGAATATAAAATAACTATTTTTGATAACGTTGTAAATAATCAAGATATTTTAAAAATTAAAAAACAATATAATTGTAACATTTTATTTTCACTTAGCTGGAGAAGTATTATATCTTGTGATGTAATAGAGGAATTTGATAATCAAGTATTTAATATACATCCCTCTTTTTTACCCTTAGAAAGAGGAAGTGGTACATTTTCATATAGAATTTTAAATAATTCCAAAGAAGTATCAGCTACTATTCATTTTGTTGATAAAGGTATTGACACTGGTGATATCATCTTACAAAAAAAATCTCAATTAAATAAAAAAAACCTCATTCCATATGATTATCTCTTAAATACTCAAAAAATTTATGTGGACCTTTTCAAAAAGTTTATTTTACTAATAGATAATAAAAGAAAACTTCCCCAAATAAAACAAAACCATCTCAAATCCACTTACTATCCGTTATTAAATACTGAAGTTAATGGAGCTATAAATTGGAACTTAAATATTTTAGAAATAGAAAAATTTATTAGAGCATTCTCATATCCCTACCCTGGAGCATTTACTTTTAAAAACAAAACTAAAAAAATATCTATTTTAAAGGCAAAAATTTATTCCCTGAATAAAAAATTTCATCCTTTTCTTATAGGTAGAATAATAAGAATATTTGATAACAATGCTGATATTATATTAAAAGATGGTATATTAAGAATTTTACAAATTAAAGTGAATGGAAAAATTGAAAACATTTCAGATGTAATGAGTCTTACTACTAGACTTCATACTCCTCTAAAAATCATTGAACAATCAATGAACTCCGTTTTAAAAGCAAAAGAAATGCCTATACCACAAGAAGGTGAATTAAATGACTAAAGCTTTAATTTTTTTTGATCACGATGTCACTATTAGACATTTTTTAAAAAGCAAGGCATTACAAGAGATTTACAAAAATTATGATGTTGAATCAATTTTTTATAATTCAGGTGAAAAAAAAAACAAGTTCATTCTAACTAAATTAAATGAGTTGAAACTTAAAAAATATTCAGAATTTTATGTGTCAAGAGAACGACTTGGACATTGGTA
>MDSV01052296.1_pt1 | contig 15702 bp, 16 predicted proteins | sample 810851 | NCBI WGS metagenome assembly MDSV01 (sample SAMN05326640, study PRJNA326480) | marine metagenome | isolation source: seawater | place: Atlantic Ocean: North East | collected 2012
CCACTTACTTTCTTAGTTAGAGCAAAAGAAATCTACCCAAATTATGAAGCAGTAATTTATGAAGATAGAAATTACACATGGCATGAAGTTTATAAAAGATGTGTAAAATTCGCCAGTGCACTTTCAAAGATTGGTATAAAAAAAGGGGACACTGTTTCTTTTTTAGCTTTTAATACACCTGAAATTTTTGAAGCTCATTATTCAGTACCAATGACAGGCGCTGTTTTAAACACAATTAATATTCGTTTAGATGCAAAAACTATTGCATATATTTTAGAGCATGCAGAAGCAAAAGTTTTAGTTGTGGATCGTCAGTTACATGTAGAAGTGAAAAAAGCTTTAACCAACATAAAACGAAAAATTACTATTATAGATATAAACGATAAATTTGCAGATCTGTCAAAATGTCAAAAAATTGGAGATAGAGAATATGAAGAATTTCTAAATACTGGAGATGAAAATTATCAGTGGAAAATGCCTGATGATGAATGGCAAGCTCTTTCTTTAAGCTACACTTCAGGAACTACGGGAAATCCTAAAGGAGTAGTTTATCATCATAGAGGTTCTTATTTAATGTCAACTGGGAGTGCTACTGCATGGAACATGCCCAATAGATTAAATTTTTTGACTATTGTTCCAATGTTCCATTGTAATGGATGGGGTTATCCCTGGACAGTCCCAATGTTAATAGGTCGAACTATCTGTTTAAGAAACATTGATGTAAAAAAAATTTTTGAACTAATAGATAAATATAACGTTACACATTTTGGGGGAGCACCAATAGTCTTAAATATGATAACTGGTGTCCCTGAAAAAAACAGAAAAAAATTAAAACAAAAAGTTTACGTTTTAACTGCTGGCGCACCTCCTCCTAGTATAATTTTTAAAAAGATGGAAAGTCTTGGTTTTGAAGTTATGCATGTCTATGGATTAACTGAAACTTATGGTCACGTAACACAATGTGCCTGGAATGACTCTTGGAATAATCTTAACGAGGAAAAACAAAATGAAATTAAAGCTCGTCAAGGAGTCAGATACCCAAATACTGAGGGTGTAGCAATTATGGACCCTGAAACTATGAAAGAAGTACCTAAAGATGGTAAAACAATTGGTGAAATTATGATTAAAGGCAATGTTGTTATGAAGGGTTATTTTAAAGATAAAGATGCTACAGACAAAGCCATGAAAGATGGATGGTTTCATACAGGTGATTTAGCGGTCATGCATCCAGATGGTTATGTAAAAATTCAAGATAGATCAAAAGATATTATTATCTCTGGTGGTGAAAATATTTCATCTATAGAAATCGAGAATACTTTAGCGAAACACCCATCCGTTTCAATTGCCGCTGTAGTTGCTAAACCAGATGAAAAATGGGGTGAAGTTCCTTGTGCCTTTATTGAAATGGTACATGATAAACCAGTTACCGAAAAAGAATTAATTTCTTTTTGTAAAGAGACATTAGCAAGTTTCAAAGTTCCAAAAAAAGTTGAATTTTGTGATCTTCCTAAAACCTCTACAGGAAAAATTCAAAAATTTGAACTGAGAAAGAAAGCTAAAGAATTGAGCTAAAAAAAGATGTCTAAAATTTCTATCGATTTAACGTGGAATATTGATAAAGGTGTTTTAACGCCTGGTAAATATTCGAATAAACATGAGATAGTATTTAATTCAAACAATAGTATTATAGGAGACTCCGCACCAGATTGGTCAGGAGACTCTAAAAATAGTAACCCTGAACAAACATTAGCTGCATCTTTAAGCAGTTGTCATATGATGACATTTTTAGCTTTAGCCGCGAAAATGAATTGGCCAGTAATAAGCTATAAAGACAAAGCAGTTGCTACTATAGGCAAAAATTCATCAGGAAAAATGTCTGTTACTGATATTGAGTTAAATCCAGTAGTAAAGTTTTCAAATGATTTTTCAATAAACAAAAAAAAATTACAGGAAGTACAAGACAGAGCACACAGATACTGTTTTATTGCTAATTCTCTCTCTTCAGAAGTTAAAGTTAAAATAAATGAAATATGAATTTTAAAAAAAACAGTCAAATATTGGAGACATTCTTATTAAATAATGGGATTATGCGAATAAACTTAAATGATCCAACTAATTTAAACGCGCTTTCAGAAAAAATGATAGACCATATGCAAATTGAATTAGATAAAGCAGCAATAAATAAAGATGTAAAAGTAATTATTATATCTGGCGAAGGTCAAACCTTTTCATCTGGACATGATCTAAAAGAATTAAAATCAGGTAGAAGCAATGCAGATAAAGGAAAAAGTTTTTTCCAAAAAATAATGACAAAATGCTCTAAGATGATGAAATCTATTGTTAATAATCCTAAACCTGTTATTGCTGAAGTAGAGGGAACAGCTACTGCTGCTGGATGTCAACTAGTAGCTAGTTGTGATTTAGCATATGCAAACAAATTTGCTAAATTTGCAACTCCTGGAGTAAATATAGGTTTATTTTGCTCTACACCAATGGTTGCTCTTTCTAGAAATCTTTCTAACAAACATTCAATGGAAATGTTGTTAACTGGAGATTTAATTTCTTCCAAAAAAGCTTGTAAAATTGGTTTAATTAATGAAGTTTTAGAAAATAAAAATTTAAAAGATTATACTGAAAAACAAGCAATTAAAATTTCAAAAAAATCATCATTAACTTTAAAAATTGGCAAAGAAGCCTTTTATAGGCAAATCGATATGTCACTTACAGAGGCTTATGACTTTGCGTCTAATGTTATGGTAGAAAATATGCTAAAACTTGATGCACAAGAAGGTATTGATGCTTTCATAGAAAAAAGAAAACCTAATTGGCAAGATAAATAATTTAAAATAAAGGTAATAAATTTGGAATTTACAATCAATAATACCAAAGTTTTTTCAGCAGACACCGGAGAAAATTTTAATGAAAAAAATCCTTCAGTAATACTTTTACATGGCAGCGGACAATCACACGTAGTTTGGTCATTAACTACACAGTATTTATCCAGTGAAAATTATAACGTTATTACTTTGGACTTGCCTGGACACGGTAATTCTGAAGGCGAGAGCTTAAAATCTATAGAAGATATGGCCCTATGGTTGGATAAAGTTGTAAATCATTTAAGAATCAAACAGTTATCTATTGTTGCTCATTCACAAGGATGTTTAATAGCTTTAGAGTATGCAAATAGATTTCCAGAAAATCTACAAAAAATCGTATTTATAGCTGGGTCTTACGAGATACCGGTGAATAAAAGTCTTATTGATTTAGCTCTTTCAGGTGATATGGAGTCATTAAATTTAATGATGAAGTGGGGATATGGACAGTCTAAACAATTTATAGGAGGTAACCCTTTACAAAAAATATTAAATTCGCCAAGAGAAGTAAGGGAGGTTTTGGCTGTAGATTTAATAGCGTGCAATAACTACAAAAATGGTCTAAACGCAATTAAAAATATTACATGCCCAACTTTTTTTATTTTTGGAGAATTAGATAAAATGATAAAACTAGAAAAGGGTAAAGAATTTTCAGAACTTACATCGAACTCTCAAATCCATGTAATTAAAAATTGTGGACACATGATTGTTTTAGAAAATGCTTTTGAGATGAGAGACAAAATCAAGGAATTTTTGAAATGAAAAATTTTTTTATTAGCAAATCAAGAAGAATAAGATCGACACCATTTACATCTAGGATTGAAAAACAAGGTGTTAAGAATTATACAGTATATAATCATATGTTGTTACCTACGACATTTTCTTCTATAGATGAAGAGTACGCACACCTCAAAAAAGATGTTCAAATATGGGATGTATCAGTTCAAAGAGAAATCGAAATCTCAGGTTTGGATGCTCATAAACTAGTACAACTAATGACTTGCAGAGATCTTTCTAAATCTAAAGTTGGAAATTGCTATTACGTACCTTTAGTTGATATTGAAGGCGGCATGGTCAACGATCCGCTTATTTATAAATTAAAAAATGATTTATGGAGACTTTGCATAGCCGATTCCGACGTATTGTTATTTGCCAAAGGTATAGCTGCAGGAAAAAATCTTAAAGTGAATATCTTTGAAGCAAATATAGACACACTAGCTATTCAAGGACCTAAATCATTTAAGTTAATGGAAGAAGTATTTGGAAACGAAATTAATAATCTTAAATTTTTTAAATATGATTATTTTAATTTTAGAAATAATAAATATTTGATTTCAAGAACAGGTTTTTCTAAACAAGGAGGATATGAGGTTCATGTCGAAAATGCAAAGTTTGGGCAAGATTTGTATGATCATTTTTTTAACATTGGTAAAAAATATAATTTAAAACCAGGAGCCCCTAACCACGCAGAACGAATTGAAGGCGGATTATTATCTTATGGAAATGATATGCTTATAAGTGATAATCCATATGAATGTGGTTTTGAAAAGTATGTACATCTAGACTCTGATATTGATTTTCTAGGCAAAGATAATCTAAAAAAAATAAAAAACAAAGGAATTAAAAAAAAACTTATGGGAGTTAAAATCAATACAAACAAAATGGAATTAGTAGATGTTGATTTACTAAACAACGATAATAAAATAATAGGTGATCTAAGATCTGCTGCTTTTTCACCTACATTCAAAAAGATTGTTGGCATAGCAATGGTCAAAAAGCAAAGTGTAGAAAATAAAGAAAATTTTAAGATGAATATTAATGGTAAATTTGTAGAAGGAGAGATTTGCGAACTACCTATAATCTAAATTATGAAAAAAGCTAAAATTTATATACCAACAAAAACAGCAATGCAGTCGGGTAGGGCTAAACAAAAGAAATGGATACTAGAATTCGAGTCAAAAGATACTCAAATTAATCACTTAATGGGATGGGAAAGTTCAACTGATACTTTGGGAGAAATAGTGCTTAAGTTTTCTTCTAAAGAGAAAGCTGTTGAATATGCTGAAAAAAATAGGATTTCCTATAAAATTATCGAACCAAAAAAGAAAGAGTTTGTCATAAAATCTTATGCAGATAATTTTCTTAAAAATTAAATATGTGGCGTAGTTTTTTCAAAGATAAAAAGTGGTTTTATTGGTCATACGGAGGTGGTTTTTTTATTTTACTACTCTTGGTGACACAAACTTATTTAGATGTTCTTTTTAACAGCTGGTATAAGGATTTTTACGACATCTTACAAACTGCAGAAGATCGTAACATTTCTGAATTTTGGGAATCTATAAAAAAATTTTTATACATTGCGCTACCTTATGTAACTATATTTGCCTTTACAAACTGGTTTACACGTTTATGGGCTTTTAGATGGCGTGAAGCGATGACTTTTTCCTATATGCCTTATTGGAGAGCCACAGAAGCAAAAGTTGAAGGTTCTTCTCAAAGAATTCAAGAAGATTGTATGAATTTTGCTAAAATTGTTGAGTCAATTGGTTTACAAGTTGTTAAAGCTATAATGACTTTGATTGCATTTATTCCTATTTTATGGGTTTTATCTTCTAATGTAACTGTTCCCTTTTTAGATAATGTATCGGGTTCGTTAGTATGGGTAGCTTTAATTTTAAGTCTCGGTGGAATTATCATAAGCTGGCTAGTTGGTATAAAATTGCCTGGTTTAGAATATAATAATCAGAAAGTAGAAGCCGCTTTTAGAAAAGAATTAGTATATGGAGAGGATGATAGAAAGAATTATGTTCAAGCACCAACAATTTTACAATTATTTACTGGCATCAAATTCAATTATCATAAATTATTTTTACATTATGGTTATTTTGACCTTTGGGCTATATGGTACAGACAATTATTTGTTATTGTCCCTTTTTTAATAATGGCGCCAGGATTATTTACAGCTGCATTTACACTTGGTGTAATGATGCAAGTAGTAAATGCTTTTGGTGAAGTCAAAGATGCTTTTTCAGTATTTTTGTATAATTGGACAAGAATAACAGAGCTTAGATCTATTCATAAACGTTTGATGGAGTTTGAGACCGCAATAAACTATAACAAAAAATCATTGAGAAAACCTAGAAAATCTGATGTAAGAGCTTAATGGAGCTCTATTTAAAACTTTTCGACGTACTGTTTCCTGTATTTTTTGTAATAGGAGTTGGGTATTATCTTGGTGTAAAAGATCCCAAATTCGATACAAAATTTATAACAAATTTCGCTGGCAATATTGGAACGCCAGCTATGATTTTTTACACAATTACAACTACTGGAGTAACCCTAGATGTATTTATCGAATATTTTATATATGCTTTAATAATTATTGGTGGATTTTCACTAATAGGTTTAATTTTTTTATTCATTTTAAAAAGGGATATTATTAGTGAACTACCCCCTTTAATTTTACCAAATACTGGAAACATGGGTATTCCTATATGTTTATTTGCATATGGGACTTCTGGGTTAGGCGTAGCTTCAGCTATAGCTTCTGTAATTATTTTATTACACTTTACAGTTGGTGTTCTTTTAGCGAATAAAAGCTTTTCACTAGATATTTTAATTAAAAATGTTCCAATTTACGGGATTATCGCATCAATTATCTTTTTATATTTTGATTGGGATGTGCCGGGATTTTTGGAGAACACAACTTTTCTTTTAACATATACAACAATTTTTCTTGTATTAATGTCTTTGGGAATTGCTCTTTCCAGATTTAAGGTTGTTTCTTGGACCCATGCGTCTATCCTTGGAGCTGTTAGAGTGATAATCGGACCAATCATAGGCTTCTCATTAATTCAATATTTAGGTTTAGAAGGTTTTGCTGCTGGTGTTCTATTAATACAATCTTCTATGCCTAGCGCAGTATTAACTTATTTAGTAGGTTCTATTTATTCAGAGAGAAGGGTAGTTGATAGTGTAGCAAGTGTAATTGTAACTTCTACTTTAATGTCTTTAATAACTGTGCCAATTGTTGTTTTTTATAGTCTCAAATATTTTCAATAAATACAATGACTTATAAACATTTCTTAAACTAATTTATTAGTATATAGGTAAATAATACTTACATAAAAAAAGATAAACTTAAATAAACATTGATAAATAAAGCTTATTTAATGATAAAAAAAGAGATTATAGTACAATATTAAAAATTAAATCTTATTAGAATACGATGTTTTGAGAATTAGTAGAAATTTTAAAATAATAAATCTAATATAATCATTGATTTTCAACGATTTTAGAAAGTTTAAAAGGCTTAAAATACAATAATTCTAGAAGCAATGCAGTTAGGGAATATAGCGTTTAAACGGCCATAGATAGCTTTTTTTTTGCGTTTATGAATTACATGGTACAACTAACTGGCGAACATATATATTTAGATCTTAATATAGACCTATTCTGCCAAAACGCCCGTAAAATAACAATTCTAGAGCGTTATTCCCTCTTTTTTTAGTAGAAATTTCTTTGTTTTGATTCCGCCTTTGCCTGAATACCCTCCTATGGAACCATCAGATCTTATCACTCTATGACATGGAATTTGAGGGGAGTAGGGGTTTTTTCCTATAGCGCTCGCCACAGCCCGCACTGCTAGGGGTTTTCCTATGCCTTTAGCTACCTGAGAGTAGGTTTTTACGCTACCAAGCGGTATTTTCATAAGATATTTCCATACTTTTACTTGAAATTTGGTGCCGTATAGCTTCATTAGTCAATAATTAAATAAGTTGTTAAAGAAATGCCTATTATAATGGCTATTATCAAGATTAATGCTATCTGTTTTTTGCCTTTGGAACTTGAATTTGTCCAAAAATATGAGATTCCATATACTACAGAAATGAATATTGCTATAGGTAGGATAAATTTCATCATTTAAAATCTTAAAAAGTTAATGTTTACGGGCGTTTTGGCCTGATTTATTGAAATTTGCAAATTGCTTAGAACCCTTATTTCGCCCAACAAATATGAGTGTCCATGCTGTAGTTCCTTCAGGAATTGTTAAACTATGTGTATCTGACGCCTTTCTAAGCCCTATATAGCCAGGACCTCGCCAAAATCTACCTTTTTTCGTCGTTTCCCAGTAGCCACCTTTAAGCACTATAGTTAAATAAGGCCAATAATGATCGTGCAAGTCTCCTAAATCACTCTTAAGTATCTTATGAAGGAAGATATTAAATGGAAACCAGCTAGGTCTTTTACGAAACAATAAATAATATCGAACCATAAACGGTTCAGCCTTGTCATAATCAGGCCAACTGGGTCCGCGATCTAAAAGTAATCTTTTTCGACTCTCAAACATGTCTTATTTTAATCTCTTGACATACAAATTAACATATTATATTATTTCCGATAATTAATGGTTATCGGAAATTATGAGTGATTTAACGACTGAAGTAAAAAAATTAGAATTAGAGACATTGGATAATTTAAAATTATCCAAAGCTAAAAATACTGTTAGAGCTTATAAGTCTGATTTTAACGACTTTGCTTTATTCTGCGCCAAGCATAGTCTAAAAAGTTTACCGACTGACCCCAAAATTGTTTCCATATATCTTACACATTTATCAAAAAACTCTAAATTCAGTACTTTAAAAAGAAGATTAGCTTCAATTAATATGATGCATAAGTACAAAGGTCATTATTTAGATACAAAACACCCAATAATTGTCGAAAATCTAATAGGTATAAAAAGACAAATAGGAGTATATCAAAAAGCAAAAAAACCGTTATTATTCAGTGATATAAAATCAATAATTAAACAAATAGATAAATCTTCAGAAAATTCTCATAAAAAACTGAGAGATAAAGCTCTTATACTTGTTGGTTTTGCAGGAGGCTTTAGAAGGTCTGAACTTGTATCAATCACCAAGGATGATATTGAATTCGTCAAAGAAGGTGTAAAAATATTTGTAAAAAAATCAAAATCAGATCAATCAGGTGAAGGAATGATTAAAGCCATCCCCTCTTTTAAATATAATGAATACTGCCCAGTAGAGAATTTAAGGTTATGGATGTTTGAAAACAGAAATGATCAAATATTTCCTATTTCAGACAAAAATGTTGCTTTAATCATTAAAAAGCATGCTTTTAAAGCTGGTTTTGATGATAAAAAATATGCGGGCCATAGTTTAAGATCTGGATTTGCAACAACAACAGCAGAGTCTGGTGCAAATGAAAGAAATATAATGGCTATGACAGGACATAAATCAGTTGATATGGTTAGAAGATACATTAAAGAAGCTGATTTATTTAAGAATAACGCGTTAAATAAGATACTGGATAAATGAATAATGCACTAAATCAAATTTCAATTATCTTAGTTTGTTATAATAGTTCAATCAAACTTAAGCGGTTTTTAAAAAAAATTCCTAAAGAAATACAAGTTTTAATAATTGATAATTCAAAAGATTATAAATTAAAGAAGATATTCAAAAACAAAAAAAATATAAAAATCTACTTTAAAAAAAATGACGGATACGGATCTTCAATAAACTTTGCAGTTAAAAAGATTAAAACTCCTTATTTTTTAGTAGTGCAACCTGATGTAATTGGAATTAAAAAAGATTCTTTAATTAAATTTTACAATTATGCAAAAAAAATAAACGATAAATTTTCAGTTATAGGACCCCATTTTACTAATGCTTCAAAAAAAGGACATTTTCAGACAAATTTAAAATATAAAATTAAAGAAATTCATAATGTGCATGGATCAACTATGTTTTTTAATAAAAAGATATTCAATAAAAATAAAGGTTTTGATGATAATATTTTTTTGTATTGGGAAGAAACTGATTATAACAAAAGAGCAAGTAAAAATGGCTTCAAAGCCTATCAACTTAATTTAGTAAAAGTTAAGCATGAAAAAGGTAAAGCAGTGAGAACAATTAGTTTGACAGATAAAAACAAATTAAAAAATCTTTATACTTGGCATTTCATTTGGTCAAAATTTTATTATTTTAATAAACATTATGGAAAGCTACCGTCTTTAATTTATTTCATACCAACTTTAATTAGAATTCTCTACAGAATGTTAATTTATAAATTACTAAATAACGAAAAATATATGAAATATTATTGTAGATGGAATGGGTTGATAAGTTCAATTTTAAACAAAAAATCTTTAATGAGATTAGATAAAATTCCAACATAAATTTTTATATATTTTTAATAATATTTTTTGATAATATTTCGAAGTTATCACGAAATAAACATTTATAATTTTTCATATGTTTCGTTATTTTACTGTAATGAATCATCTTATCTTTTTCTATTATATCAAGAATCTTAATTTTGTAATTTGAAGCAATGTGAGTGAAAGCACCATGACAAGAAATAAACATAGAACTTTTTGATATTAGATGTGATATAGAAAAAAAATCTTCATTAACAAATAAATAAGCTTTATTATCTTTTAAATTTATTTCATATAAATATTCATTCATTTTAACAGATTTCTCTTTAATCTTTTCAATTATAGAAGTGTTAACTGCACCTGTTGACAGAAATATCTTTTTCTTAGTTTTAACAGCTAGTTGAGAGAGAAAACTTAAAAAGAAGTCTAAATTTATAGAAATATCTGTCAAATTGGAGGCTTTTTTAAAAGTTTTTGTATAATTTTCAATTTCCCACTTCTCATCATAGTGAAAGATTAAAAATTCTTGATTTTCCAAATCAATTAATTCATTGTGTAAAAATTGTCTTTTAAATTGATCGAATTTAAAATAGTGAAAATCTTCCTCTTTAAAATTAAAACCTAAAAATTGACAATTATTTTTTAGAACATCCGAAAAAGAAAGATCTTTAATTTTATCATTATCAATTAAGACATTTTTGTAAAAAAAACCCAATAATTTATTTTGAAATTCTTTTGAAACATTAAATAATTTATTTTCAGATTTTAATAATAGGGCTAATAAAATTGATCTATTTTTTTTGTCTGAAATAATAATATTATCAAATTTGTAATTTTTTAATTCTATATAAAGTCTAAATTTGTCAATAAACTTATTAGATTTCAAAGAAAATACTTTATCTACTAAATTGCTTTTTTTTACAAAATTTTCATTTTTTTTTGATGCAACAATGAATATTTTAGAATTATCATCATTTCTTTTAATGGCGCTCAATAATGATGAGGTCATTAGAAAATCTCCTATTCGATCTGTTCTAAAAATCAAATAATTCATAAAAATTATTTATCTTTAATCTTTTTAATATAATTAGAAAAATGATGTTTAATATATCTTATATCACTATGACTCAATCCATGATGGCATCCTATTAAAAGTCCGTATTTCATCACATAGTTACTATTAATTTCTGAGTTTTTAACTTTTTTAAATTTCCTTTTTTTCATTATCGGTTGTCTTAAAATATTACCTGTAAAAATAGTTCTTGTTTGAATCTTTTTTTTTTCTAAGAATATTTGTAATCTTTGTCTATTGATTCTAGACGTAGATCTAATTATCACAGGGTAAGCTAACCAGGGAGTTACTAAACCATTTAATTGTGAAGGAGTCTCGAAAAAATCAGGATATTTTGAAAAAAAAGTTTTTAAGTTTTCAAAGTTTTTAACTCTTTTTTTAATATTTCTTGGTAATTTCTTTAGTTGTTCTAACCCAAAAGCTGCTGAAATTTCCGAAGGCAAAAAATTATATCCAATATCATGGAAAATATATTTTCCATCGTATGGTATACCATCAACTTTTACACTAAATCTTTTTTTAATACCTTCTGACTCATTGAAAACAGCTGACGACCTCCCCCAACCTCTAAGTAATTTAGCTTTCTCATATAATTTTTTATCATTAAAACAAACCATTCCACCAAATCCTGCACCAGTAATAATGTGAGAAGCATACATGCTGTTTGTTGTAATGTCTGAAAATTTTCCTAAATTTTTATTATTAAGCTTATAGCCAATCGTATCTGCTGAGTCCTCAATAATCTTTAATTTGTATTTTTTTGCTAATAAAAAAATTTTTTTCCAATCCGGGACATTTCCTAATAAATTAGGAATCATAATTGCTTTTGTCTTTTTGTTTACTGCTTTTTCTATTTGTTCTAAATTTGCTACAAATGTATTTTTTCCAACATCTATAAAATGAGGGATAAGTCCTAGTTGATAAATTGGAGCAACTGTAGTTGAAAAAGTCAATGTTGTAGTTATAATTTCACTTCCTTTATTAAGATTTAATGACGAAAGAGCTAAAAGATTAGCAGAGGATCCTGAATTTACCATTAAACCATACTTCTTACCAAAGGAGTTTGCAATTTTAGTTTCAAGACTTTTTACAGAGGGACCGTCAATTAAAGTAAGAGACTTGTCTTTAAGAACTTTCAAAGAAGCTTGAATTTCTTTTTTGTCATATACAGCTTTTCCGTAGTAAATCTTCATGTTAATTTTCCCATAAGTAATCATCTCTATCATCTAATCCTAAAGTTTTGGAGATTATGTATTTAGCAACAAGAGTAGAGTTAAAATATTTCATATATTTGATTTTCCCTTTTTTTCCTAATGATTTTCTTAATTTTTCATCATTTGATATTTTTAAAATTTTTTCAGAAAGGTCACTTAAGTTTTTGTAAAATACCATCTCTTTGTCATTAAAAAAGTCTCTGTATTGAGTTTTTTCATCTATCAAACAAACTAAACCATTCCCAACAATTTGAGTAATTCTATCGCTACTATAGTATTTTATTGCATCTCCTCTACTCAGGTTTAAACCCATTTTTGCATTTTCTATTGTTTTAAAATAATGATCCGCCCATATCGGCTGAATATTGTTAATACCATAAACGTCAAATTTTGCATTAGGTGTAAGATCAATCAATTTGTTAACAAAATTGACTCTATCATCAGTTTTACCCGATTTTAAAACTCCTCTATGAACCCCATGACTTAATGCGAAAAAAACATCCACATTACAAGATTTATTAAAATTATTTAAAGTTTCAAAAGATTTATCTGATGGATTGGGAATATAAAAACATTTTTCTTTGGGTATAAAGTTTAAAGCAGAGGGACTAGTTGTTAAAAATGTTGCATCAACATTATTAATCTTATCTAGTATTCGATCCTTATTTCTTTGAAAATCTGGACCATTTTTGTTTAAAGGGTCTAGAAACCATTGACCAATTCTTACATTTGGATAGTCATTTCTTAATTCATTTATTTGATCCGGAGATATTAAGTCTGCATGGCCAAGTATTATAATATCAGGTTTATAATTATAGCAAGTTTTCTTTAATTTATCGTTAAGAGTTTTAGCTCCTTTTAAATCGTTAAAAGACTTATAATATTTTTGTATATCTCTATCACTGAATCCTAGAACGCTATGTCCCAGTCTTATAAAACCGTTATTAATTCTTCTTCCAGTATTAAAAAAAAGCCTTCCATCAAGTCTTTCGTTAAAGTTAGTTATATGTAAAATTCTCAAATTACTTAATCTTTTTTTTGTAAAAAAGTGTGGAAATTTTTTTATTTTTTCTGACCTATAATCATCTATTAGGTTGGAAATAAATTTATGAGTTAAATAAAAGTTTTTTATAGAAAGCTTTTGATATTTTCTTCTCAAAGAAACATTCTTAATTAGTTCACTAATACTTCTTTCTAAATGTTTTACAGATAAAGTTTTTAAAATTTTAGCATTTGTTACAGTTTCTGGAAGACCACCCCTATTAGTAATAATTACAGCACATCCATTAGCTGAAGCCTCTAAACTAGTTCTCCCAAATGGCTCTTCCCACCTCGAACAAGCTACGGCAATGCTAGTTTTTTTAAATATTTCTATTACTTCATTGTGCTTTTTAAAACCGAGAATATTAGCATTTTTATGAGATAGTTTAATTTTTTCTCTTTTTTCATCACCAATTACTTTTGCTTTCCACTGAGGATTTTTGTTTAAAACTTTGACAATTGCTTTAGAAAAAACATCGTATCCTTTTGCTTTGTTTAATTTTCCTACGAAAGTTATCCATTTTTTCTTGTCATCAACTAAATGATTTGATCCTTTTTCAGCTGATTGGTAAAAAACAGCTAATTTATTGCTATTTACAAATTTATTTTCTAAACCTTCAAGAAATCTTTTTTTTGACCAATTACTGTTAAATATTATTTTGTAGCAAGTTTTAAGAAGAAATTTTCTATCTGTTATAGACTTAGATCCATCCATAGAAAGTGGGTCGTTATGGAAATATAAAGAAATGACTCTTTGATTAATCTGAGATGAAATAATTTTTACATAACTTGGTCTATTGTGTATTTCAATTATAGAGGATTTATTCTTTTTTTCTAATTTTATAAATTTATTAACATAATTTCTTGTTTGACTTGTCAGAGGTAAATTAAGTAAGTTAATATTTGTGTATTTAATCGGAAATATTTTTTTAAGTTTAGTGCTTCCGTAAACAGTAATATTTTTTTTATAAGAACTTTTTTTACTCGTTTCATAAACGAACAAAGAAACAGCACCAGGATAATTAGGTGAAAAATTTTCTTTGTATGGTAATAGAATAGAAATTTTCATAATTTACCGTTTTTAATTTCAACTCTTAGTGTTCTGTTATTCTTTATATAATATTCTCTAGAAATTGCTTTACTTTTTGATTTAAAATTTTCTTTATAAATTAGCCTCCAAGTTCTTCCTCTTGTAAACTTAGCTCCTTTACCTGAGTTATGTTGAGCTATTCTTCGTTTCAAATTATTCGTATAACCAACATAGGTAACTGGTTTATTACCTGTTGATTTGAGCATATATACATAGTAGCTCATTTTCTTTTATTGTATGCCTAAATGAGTATATTTTATGTTTAGATAATCTTTAATGGCCATAGAACCGCCTTCTCTACCATAACCAGTTTGTTTAATACCTCCGAATGGAGCTTCAGCAACTGCTACGACAGGCGTATTTACAGCTACGCACCCAGTTTCCATTAACTCAGATGCTTTATGTGCCTTTTCTAAATTCTTTGTATATATATAACTACATAATCCTAAATCATTATTATTTGCTCTTTTAATCACCTCATCAAAGTCATTAAAAGAAAGAATAGGTACTAAAGGTCCAAAAGGTTCCTCAGTCATTATCGTAAAATTATCTTTAATATTATCAAAAATTGTAGGTTCATAAAAAAAACCTTTATTAAATCCCTGGGGTCTTCTTCCGCCTAATAAAACTTTTGCTCCTTCTTTTTTTGTTTTTTCTACCAGTTTTTCAATTCCATCTAATCTTTGTTTCGTAGTCATTGGACCTAAGACAACTTCTTTATTCATTCCATTTCCAATTTTAAGTTTTTTTGTTTTTTCAATAAGTAAATTGGTAAAATCATCTTTCTTACTTTGATGAATATAAAACCTACTAGGTGAAATACAAACTTGACCATTATTTCTAAATTTTGCTGATATAGCCATATCAGTAACTTTATTAAGATCTACATCATCAAATACAATGAATGGTGAATGACCACTTAGTTCCATTGTAACTCTTTGTACTTTATCTGCAGCCTGTTTTAAAATTAACTTTCCAACCCTAGTTGAACCGGTTATTGATATTTTTTTTACAATATTAGATTTAATCAATTCAGAAGAAATTTCAGCAGGATCACCTGACAGTAGATTTACTACACCTGGAGGCACACCAGCTTCTTTACAAATATCGACAAGCTCCATAACACTACCAGGTGTGATTATATCAGGCTTTACAATTACTGAACAACCTGCTGCTAACGCTGTTGAAATTTTTCTTGAAGCTAAAACTACTGGAAAGTTCCATGGTAC
>MDSV01056320.1_pt1 | contig 15702 bp, 15 predicted proteins | sample 810851 | NCBI WGS metagenome assembly MDSV01 (sample SAMN05326640, study PRJNA326480) | marine metagenome | isolation source: seawater | place: Atlantic Ocean: North East | collected 2012
AGATGTAAAACATAATCAATATTTTTCATAATTTCTAAGCTTAAATCCCTCACATCCATTTTTGTAAAAGTATAATTGTTATGGTTTACTTTTTCATGGGGGTTTTGATCCAAAGTGTCAATGCCTATGACTTTAAGATTTTTATTTAAACTCTCTTCTATTATATGAGGCGCTATGAAGCCTGATGCTCCAGTAATAAGAATTGTTTTCATTTGCACATCTAATTAAACTAATTTCTTAACAAATACACTCTTTTTTTTTAAAACCTCAAATATTCTGACCTACCAGAACTCATCCTTTTTAGTTGTAATATTTCGTAATTTCTTACTCTTTTTAGTTATAATTCTATTTTTAGATATTCAATTAGAATTCTTTTCAAAAAATTAGTTATTTTTTTGTAATAAAATTTTATCAAATTTAGATATATTTTTAAAAATTCTTAAATATTTTAAAAAATCTAACTTATAATATTTATCAATATTTATAATAGATACATCCATATTATGTATCATCTTCTTAAATGATTTTAGACTAAATACATTTATATGCTCTAATGGATGAGCAGCATCTTTGTTTGGTACATAATTTTTGTTTAATTTGCCTTTAAAATTAGACGAGTCTGGAAATTTTAAATAAATTAATCCTTTTTTATTAAGTTTTTTTAATAATAAATCTAAAGTTTCTTTTGGATAGTTTAAATGTTCAAATGTTTGATCTGAATAAATAATATCAAAAGTTTCTTTTGTATTATTTAAGTCTTCAATAACCTCAAGAGAATTTTCCACTAAAAATTTTTTTCTTGTTACAGATAGTTCATTAACAAAAACTTGATAATTTAATGATTTAATGAATCTTGACCAATAACCCCATCCACCCCCAAACTCTAAAATTTTCGTATCATAGTTTTTTTTATCTATTAAGGTTTGAAGAGCATAGATTTCATTTAAAAAAAAGTTAAAATTTTTGAGATTTAAATCTTGTTTTTTTTTAAAACTTTTTTCTAGAGAAATTATTTCCTCATATAATTTAAAACTAAATTGATCTGTTGGAATATATTCTTGAAATATTAACCCACAATTGAGACACTCTAAGAGTGTATAATTGAAATTATTTAGTTTATTAAGATATTCATCTATATTTTTTCCATAATAATTTTCTAGAAAAAAAATCATTTTTTTATCCTTGTAAGATAGAGAAAATAAATTTTTGAAATCTTTTCTAAAACAACAAGGGCAAATTTCTCTCTTTCTAAGAAACATAAAATTATATTAATTCTTTTTACTTAAACAAACACACTCTTTTTTTTTAAAAACTTAAAGTATTTAGACCTATCCCAGTCTTTACCTTTTACCCATTTATTAAAAACAATTATCAAACCTTTCTTTTCCATTCTTGCTGACTTAGTGAGACCTCTTTTGATTGCTATTTTTCTTAAAAGATCTTTTTGAGTTAAGTTACGAATTTTATAATCAAAAGGTAAACTGAATCCAAACTCTATAATTCTTTTGTCTAAAAAGGGACATCTATTTTCAAGACTGAATGCACTTGCCATTCTATCACCCATCTGCAGAAGGCTAGGCATAATTAGTTCAAAATCAGCATATCCCATTGCATTTATGGGATCTTCAAAATTTTCAAAATATGGTTTAAGTATTTTTTTAACATAGTTTAAATTTTGTGGTTCCCTTGAAGTAAGATCAGCAAAAGAATCTACATAATTATTATGTTTGAAAAATTTTTTAAAAAGATAAGATTTGTATGAAGGATAATTTTTTTTTAAATTATATTCTTGTGCAATAGGCATATATCTTACATATCCTCCAAATATTTCATCAGCACCCTCACCCGACAAAACAACTTTCACCTTTTTACTTGCAATATTTGCTAATTTCCACAACGGGAAAGATGACATTGAGCCAACCGGAAAATCTAAATGCCATGCAATTTTTTTGATGTCTCTATAAAACTCTTTTTTCCAACCTAATTTTGAGTCAAAATAAAATTTATGCTTAAATTTATGGAAAGTAGAAATCAAAGACGAATCTACACCCCCAGAAAAATATAACCCATAAGGTACATCACTTCTGGTTCTTAGTTTAACAGAGTCATTAATTAAATATTCTAGTTCCTCTTCTGCAGTTTTAAGATTGATTTTTCGATGTTTGAATTTCCAATACTTATGAATTTTATAACTAAAGTTCTTTATATTTAAACATAAAAAGGATGCAGGTGGTAATGAAAATACTTCGTTCCATAAAGTTTCTTTTAAACAATGTTGGAATGAATTGAAAAATTTTTTCTTTAAATTTTTTGTAAGATCAAAGTTTTTGTAAAAAGCTTTTGCTTCACTTGCAAAAGCAAAGGTTTTATTTTTTTTATAAAAATAAAGAGGTTTCTCACCTGCTATATCTCTTGCAAGATAAATTTTTCCTCTTTTTTTGTCATATATCGCAGCTGCAAACATCCCATTAAATTTTTCAAAACATTGTTCTCCCCAATAGATGAATGATTTTAAAAAAAGTTCAGTATCGCAGCTTGTTTTAAATTTAAACCCTTTTGAAGTTAGTTGAGATTTTAATTCTTTATAATTATAAATTTCACCATTATAAGAAAGTATAAATTCTTTTTCCTCATACAGACACAACCCTTTTGATTTAAGATCTAATATACTTAATCTTAGCATAGATAAGGCAACTTTTTTTTTATAATCTATTTGTGTTTTTTCATCATCTGGCCCTCTATGCTTCATAGTAGAAGACATTTTTTTTATTAGATCAATTTTATTACCAACAATACCTGCTATAGCACACATAATTAAATAAACTTTTCAATGTATTTATAACTATACAATCTCATTTTTTTTGAAAATGAATGACCAGTAGACCATTTTTTTAATTGCAGATTTCTTTTTTTAAAAAATTTTTTTGTTTTTTTGTATATTTCTAAAGCGTCTTGACTCCATTTATCTTTTCTAGAAACTGAAAGTAAAATATTACAATTACTAGATAGCTTAAGAAAATCACTAAAATCACCGTACTTAAGTATATTAGGAATTACAAGTTCCATTGGAATTCTAGTTTTTGTTTTGATATCTAAAGAATTTTTTAGTTGTCTTGCATAACAATTTCCAACTGAAACTTTACCTCTGTCGTCATAGGCTGGTAAAATACAAGCCATTCTTCCACCATAGGAATGACCAATAAAACCAATCCTTTTTTTATCAATTTCTGGTCTTGATGATACATAATCTATTGCGGCAGACAAATCTGATAGTGTTTTTTCTAAAAGGGTTTTTCCACTGATTATTCTAGAAGCCATCTCAAAGTATTCAACGCCCCACCAGTTTTTAGAAAGTTTGTTTCTTTCTTCAAAACCTATTGCATCTATAGCAAGAGTTGCAATACCCCTTTCAGCAATTTCTTTAGCATAACTGAGATTTTTGTTTCCTTTGATACCTGCTATTTCACTCTTTGCTAAATTATATCTACTAGCATGTTGATGGTGACATATAATAACTGGTGATTTGTTAACATTTTTTGGTAAAAAAAAGTAAGAATTTATCCTTTCTTTTTTTTCAACTAAATAGCTTACTTTTTCAAGGATATACTTTTTTGAGTTTATACGTTTTATTAATTTTGGATTAAGTTTAGGTCTATTTGTTTTAGGACCAAGAAGCTTTAAAAATTGTGATTTGTTCAAAATTTTGACTCCAATAAGCTTTAATTTAACAATATTTTATGGAACTTATATAATTTAAAAATATATGTACACCTCAATATCTATGAATATACATTAAAAATGAAACAAAATAAGAAGCTTTTATATATCTCAGAAAGTAATTTTCCAAACGACTCAGCAAATGTAATTGCTACTCTCAAAATGTGTTCTTCTTTCGCTAGATTTATCGACACAGATTTACTTTCGTTATCTTGTAAAGATGACTTTAATAAAATCAAAAAAGATTTTTTATTAAAAAATAGGTTTAGAATAATTCCATTTTTTAAAAGACCAAAAAAAATTAATCTACTTGTAAGACTGATAATTTTATTTAAAACAATAAGAAAAATTAACAAAGAGAATTATCATTATATATTTACCAGAAGTGTGTTTCTAAGTGTATTTTTGTCTTATCTAGGACATAGAAATATCCTCGAATTTCATCATCCAAATACTGGTATTACTAAATTTGTCTTTTTAATTTATAAAAGATTATTTAAAAATAAGCTTCAACGCTTTGTCTTTATTAACAAGAATATAAACAAAGAATTGAGGATACCTAAAAAAAAATATATTGTACTTGATACATCCATTGATCTAAAAAATTTCAATTTTAAAATCAAAACAAAAAAAAATTCCTGTGTTTATATTGGTAGTCTATTTAAAGGCAAAGGTTTTGAGATTGTATATAAATTGGCTAAATTATTAAAAAATATAAATTTTTATGTTTATGGCAATATTACTTATTTGGATAAAAAGAATTATAATCTAAATTTGAGAAATTTAAAAATTTTTCCGTACCAAAAATATAAAAAAATTCCAAAAATAATTAATAGTCATAAAATTTGTTTAATGCCTTACTTGGAAAAAGTTCATATGAGAAGTTCATCAATAAGTATTGAGAGCTATATGTCACCAATTAAGTTATTTGAATACTTAGCATGTGGAAAGGTTATTATTGCTTCGAGAATGAAAGTATATAGTCATATTTTAAAAAACAGATTTAATTGTTATTTATCGGAACCAGATAACATTGATCTATGGAAAAAAAAAATAAAATATGTATTAAAAAACTATAACAAGACTAAAAAAATTAGAATAAACGCTTATAACACAAGTAAAAAATTTGATGCTGACTTAAGAGCTAAAAAGATATTATTATTTTACAAAAAATTTTTAAAAGATGAAAATTAAAAATCTTAAATTAAATTTTTAAAACTTTTATAATGTGAAAAAAAATTAAATTTTTTTGCTTGTTTTTTTGCAATAATTTTTTTTTTAATTAATTCATTTTGATTTGAATTCATATATGCTTCAAAAGTTTCTCTAAAACTTTGTGAGTCATTATTTCTGAAAAGAAAACCTGCTTTTCCATCTAATAAAATTTCTCTTGGCCCGTTTTTACAATCTGAGGAAATTATACTTAGATTACAAGCAGCTGCTTCTATTATAACAAATCCAGGGTCCTCCCATAATGAAGGAAGTATTAACGCTCGAGCTTTAGAAAAAAATTTAAAGACATTTTTTTTAAAACCAAGAATTAATATTTCATTTTCAAGTTTTTCATTATTTACAATTTTTGTGATTCTATCTAAAAGTTCTCCATCACCTAGAATAATTAATTTTATATCTTTATACTTTCTTCTTAATTCTATAAAATTTTTAACTAAAAACTCAAAATTTTTTTGTTTTGTAAATCGCCCCACCGCTACAAAATAGTCTTTTATATTTGAAATTTCGCTTTTAGTTTCCTCTTTTTTTAATGCTGGTAAATTTTTAAAACTTATAATTGGATCTCGGAGTATGTTCATTTGGTTTTCATCAAAAATATTTAATTCTTTGAATTGATTTAGTAAATCGCTAGTAGGAAAAGTAACCTTAAATATCCTTTTTGAGGCTTTTTTCCAAACAAATGTTCTAATAAAATTCATTTTAGGGTATCCTGAAATTCGTAAAATGATCTTTGTGTTAAGATTAAATATTACCTTAAGCAAGAGTGGCAGTGACGTAATTAAATGCACAACCAAATAATCAGGTTTTTCTTTTTTTAATAATTTTAGTAACGGAAAAAATGAGAATATAAAAATTAATATATAAGATATTCTGCTATTTAAAAAACCTCTTTTAGGCAAAAATCTGAAAAATTTAATCTTACTTAAATCAATATATCTATAATTATTTTGAAATTCTTTCCATTCACCTACTGCATCAATAATTTTAGTTTTAATGCGATTTTTTGAATATTTTTCTAATATATCTGCTGAATTCAAGACAGATTTAACTGAACCAACTTTTCCCAACCATGGAGCCCAATAAAAAATTTTCATAATTTCACCATTTTATTATTAATCTATATAACTGAATTAATAAATTTAAAAAATGTTAAAATTTAAATCTCATACAATTAATCAACAAAGTCTCACAATTTTTTCTCCATCAATTGATCATGGGGGAGTTGAAAAAAATCTTTTTTTACTTACTGAATTTTTGAGTAAAAATTTATCAGATATAACTATAATTACGTCAAATTTTGATGATAAAAAATATTTTAGTAAAAGAGTAAAAGTATTAACTCTACCAAAAAATTTTTTTAAATTTAAAAATAGATTTTTTAAAAATATTCTTTGTACGATAATTTTACTGAAATTAATTTTAAATAAGAGAAAATTTACTTTATTATCATTTAACGCAAATTTATATGCAACAATTATCGCAAAATTATTTGCATTAAAGATAATAATTAGAATTAATGCATCTCATAAATTGTGGAGTAAAAGTTTTTTAAAAAAATCAATATTCAATTTTCTCTTTAAGTATCCGAATGCAATCATAGTAAATTCATTTGATTTAAAAAAAGAAATAGATAAAGAATTTAACATTCACTCTAAATGCATTTTAAATCCATTTAATAAAAAAAAAATGTTAAAATATAAAAAAAGCAAAAAAAATCTTTTTAATGTGAACAAAAAAACTCTTAAAATTTTATTTATCGGTAGATTAGTTGACCAAAAAGATCCTTTTACTTTCATAAAAGCAATAAATGATATTCCAGAACAAATTAAATTTAAATCTTTGATTATTGGAAGTGGGTATTTGAAAACAGATATATTGAAATATATTCAAGATAATAATTTAAAGAATAAGTTATCACAATTAGATTATACAGAAAATGCAATGAAGTATTTAAATCAATGTGATTTATTTGTCTTATCCTCTAAATATGAGGGATTACCAAATGTATTATTAGAAGCTCAATTTTTAAAAAAATATATCATTTCTACGAATTGCCCAACGGGACCAAGAGAAATTCTTTTAGGGGGGGAAGCTGGTGATTTAATCAAAACAAGAAGCCCAGAAATTCTAAAAAAAAAAATAATTAGATTTTATGCAAATAGATCACACAAAGATTATAAAAAAAAAATAGCTCTTGGTTATAGAAAATTAAATAGATTTGATTTCAACGATAATTGCCAAAAATATCTGAAACTAATTAAAGAAAATATATGAAAAAGAAAAATTTGATATTTTTTTTACCAAATTTTTCATCTGGTGGTGCTGGAAATTCAATATTAAATATTTGTAAAAATTTAGATAAAAAAAAATATGATATATATATTATTTCACTCCAAAAAAATTTTTATAGGAAAGAATTAATAAAGTTTTGCAAGGAAGTTAAAGAAATAGAGGGTTCAAGCACATTATTTTCGCTAAATAAAATTAACAAATATTTAGAAAGCTTTGATAAGACCCATACCTTAATTATTTCAAATATTAATTATGCAAATGCTCTTTTTGCATTTTTTTTTAAAATTTTAAAAAAATATAAACTTGTTATTATTGAAAGAACACCATTACAAGAATTAGGTATTTATTATGGTATTAAAGATCTAATCAAAAAATTTGTTATTAAAATTTTTGTTAAGCTTTTTTATAACAAAGTAGATTGTCTTATAGCTAACTCAAAAAAAACTGCACAAGATTATCAAAAAATAATAAAAAAAAAGTGTTTTTTTGTTTATCCACTTTCATTCAAAAAAAGAATAAGAGTAAAAAAGAAGAAAAAAATAAAAAAAGAAATAAAAATTCTTACAATAGCAAGACTTTCGAGAGAAAAAAATTTAGAAGATCAAATTTACGCTTTAAAAAAAATAAATGACCCTAAATTTTCATTAAGTATTGTTGGAGATGGAATATTAAAAAAAAAATTACAAAATTTAATTAAAAAGCTCAAAGTAAATTGCAAAATCTTTTATTATTCAGAAAAAACAAAGAAAAAATTATTAAAGCAATCTGACTTATATGTTTGTTCATCTGATTTTGAAGGTTTTCCAAATACAGTTGTTGAAGCAATAAATTATAGATTGCCTGTTATTTCATCTAAAAATCATGGTGGAATTAATGAAATTTTATTAAATGGGTTAGGTGGTGATTATTATAAATCAAAAAATATTGAGGACTTGTCGAACAAAATAATAAAGGTTGTTAAATTTTATGTGATAAGTTTAAGAAAAAATAAATTAGCAAGAGATAAATTAATAAGGTTTTCAGAAAAAAATATCAAAAAATATGAAAAGATTTTTGATAAAATTTTAATCAAATAAATTTTGATATTTTTTGTACCATTTAATTGTGCTTAAAATTGAAATATTAAGATTAGTAAACTTAAATTTCTTAATTTTTTTTAATATCTTTTTATTATCACCATGAGTTTTATATATATCTGCTAGTTGTTTTTTTCGTAATACAATATTTGTTTTAGGTGTAAACTTTGCAATAAAGGAAACTATTTTCTTAAGACCCACAGGATTATTTGAACATATGTTATAGACATCATGTCCCGTTACTTTCTGCTTTCTTAGTTTTAATATAATAGAAACAACATCTTTTACATATGTAAAGTCTCTAAAATGGTTACCTTTGTTATTTAAATAAAACTTCTTTTTTTTAAATGATGAATTTAATAGTTTTAAAATAAACATATCAGGTCTGCCCCATTCACCAAAAACAGTAAAAAATCTTAAACCAGTTGACTTAAATTTGTGCATTTCAAAAAAGTTTTGTGCGATTTCTTCATTAAATTTTTTTGTTAGACCATATATATTTTTTGGATAAACCTTTTCTTTTTCATTTAAAGGAAATTGATTGCTATCTCCATATATTGAGCTTGAAGAGGCATAATAAAATTTTTTAACATTATATTCTTTAGCAGCACTTATCAGATTGCTAAAACCACAAACATTTGTATCAACATAAATTGTAGGATTTTCCATTGAGTAACGAACTCCGGCTTGAGCAGCAAAATTATAGACTTCATCAAATTTATACTGCTTAAAAATCTGAAAGATTTTTTTTTTTCAATTAGATCTAATTTAATAAATCGAAAGTTTTTCAACTTTTTTAGATTTTGAACTCTTTCTCTCTTAAGCTTGACTGAATAATAATCACTAAAATTATCAATGCCTACTACCTTAAGATTTTTATTTTTACATAATTCTTTTGTAAAATTAAAAGCTATAAATCCAGCAATACCTGTGATAAGGATTTTCATTTGCAAAATTATATATATTAAATTTGTAAAAATTACAAAATATGATTAAAACAATAATCCCTTGTGTGATCGGACTCGGTTACGTTGGTTTGCCCGTTTTCTTAAGACTTCAAGCTAGGTTTTTATCTATTGGATTTGATACTGATAGAAACAGAGTTAAAAATCTGAACAAAAGAATCGATACTAATAAAGAGTTCAATAAAAAACAATTAATCCTTAAAAATCGATCATCTTTGATTTCAGAAAAAAATAAAATAAAGAAATCTAATTTCTTTATTGTTACCGTTCCCACTCCAATTACCAAAACTGATAAACCTGATCTTTCTTATCTAATAAACGCCTCAGTTTTGATTGCAAAAAACTTAAAAAAAAATGATTTGGTTGTTTATGAGTCTACAGTTTATCCGGGTACAACTAAATTTCTAATTCAAAACTATCTTAATAAGTATTCAAAACTTAAAGAGGGCAAGGATTTTTTTGTAGGTTACAGTCCAGAGAGAGTTAATCCTGGGGACACTAAACACTCCATTTCTAAAATTAAAAAAATTTTAGCAATATCTGCTCCAGAAAAAATTAGAATCAAAGTAAGGAAAGTTTATAAGCAAATTTCAAAAAAATTGATTTTAACTAACTCAATAGAGTCTGCTGAGACAGCAAAAGTTATAGAAAATATTCAGCGAGACTTAAATATTGCATTTATAAATGATATATTAATTTTTGCAGATAAAATGGATTATAATTTTAATGAAATTTTAAGATTAGCATCAACTAAATGGAATTTTTTAAATTTTAAGCCTGGTTTAGTTGGTGGTCACTGTCTACCGGTAGATCCTCATTATTTAAATTATGTAGCAAATTTTAATAAGATAAAATTAAAAACGCTTTTAGCAGGCAGAGACGTTAATAATTCTATGAAAAAATTTGTTTTGAATAGAATTTTAGACAAAATGATAATGTTCAAATTTAAAAAAAAAAGAACACCGAAAATCTTAATTTGTGGCCTCACTTATAAAAAAGATGTTTCAGATATAAGAAACTCTCTTTCTCTTGAAATTTTTTTAAATTTGAAAAAAAAATATAAAAATGTTTCTGGTTTTGATTATAATTGTGATGATAAAACTTTATTAAAATATAAAATTAAAAAAAATATAGAAAGTATGAAAAATAAAATCGATATAGCTGTTTTTTTAGTTGATCACAAAAAAAATAAATCATTATATAATTATTTTAAAAAACAAAAAAAAAATTATATTAGATCCTTTAAAGCTTTATAAATAAGTGAAAAATAATAAAAAACCTTTTTTTTCAATAATAACAGTAACAAAAAATAGCGAAAAATTTATAGAAAGAAATATTAAAAGCCTTCAAAACCAAACCATAAAAGATTTTGAACATATTATAATTGATGGAAACTCAAGTGATAGGACAATCCAAATAATAAAAAAGTACAGAAAGGAAATAAGCTATTTTATTTCTGAAAAAGATAAAAATATGTGGCAAGCAATAAATAAGGGTTTGAGAGTAGCAAAAGGTGAGGTCATAGGAATATTGAATTCTGATGATATTTTTTTTAAAGATGCGCTTAACATTGTTAAAAAGAAATTCGTAAATAAACGTTTAGATTGTTTGTTTGGCTCTGTTCTTAAACGTAAAGTTTATCATGGGATACATCTAGATAAGATAAATTACAAATTTAATGTATTTCCCTCTCATTCAGTTGGTTTTTTTCTAAAAAAAAAAATTCATGATAAAATAGGTTTTTATGATGAAAATCTAAAATATTGTGCTGATTACGATTTGATCTATAGAATGCTTAAAAAAAATGTAAAAATTGGCAAGACTTCAAAAAGAGAAGTAATTGGGAAGTTTTATCCAGGTGGTATTTCAGAGAGTATAAATTATGTTTCTTATATATATTATCAATCAAAAATTAGAATAAAAAATAAACAGAATATAATTTATGTAATTTCATTATCAATATTTACTATTATCTATAAATATTTTTTTGATATATTAAGAGTTAAGAAAAGATAAACTTTAAAATTAGCTCACAGGAAAGTTAATTTAATATATAAACAATAGATTTTTATGTCCATTCAAAGTTTTTTTGAAAAAAAAATTAAACACAATCGAACTTTTGTTAAAAAATTAAAAAAATTTGCAAAATATATTGGTTTTAATTTAGAATATTGGCATCGATATGCATCCTATAAACAAATTAAAAAAGATTTAAGTTTTTTAAAATTTGAAAATTTAGATGTTTTAGAAATTTCAGCAGGCGAGTATTGGAAAGAAAATTACAAATTTAAAAGTTTTGATCAAATGAATTACCCAGAACACGATATATGTAAAGATTTATATGGAAATAAAAAATATGATTTAATAATAGCAGACAATGTTTGGGAGCATTTAAAGTATCCATATAGAGCTACAAAAAATATTTTTAGTATGCTTAATGAGGGTGGTCATTTTTTAGTCATTACACCTTTTTTAATTAGAGTTCATGAAGTTCCTATAGATTGTACAAGATGGACTGAAGATGGAATGAAATATTTCTTAAATGAAAGCGGATTTAATTTAGATAATATTTTTACAAATTCTTGGGGGAATAAAAAATGTGCAAAATCAGATTTAAGAGAGGACTCAACATGGACAAGAATTGGAATTTATAAAGATATGAAAAATAATAAAACTTTTCCACTCCAGGTTTGGGCTTTAGCAAAAAAAGTTAAATGAATAAAAAAAAAAAATTAGTTTCTATTATAATTCCATATTATAAAAAAAAATTTTTTATCTCCAAGACAATTAGATCAATTTTAAATCAATCCTATAAACACTTTGAGATCATAATAGTTTATGATGATGATGATAAATTTGAATTAAATTATTTAAAAAAAATAAGTAAATTTGATAAAAGAATAAAAATTTTAATTAACAAAAAAAATTTTGGAGTTTCTAAATCTAGAAATATAGGACTTAAAAAGAGCAGAGGCGAATATATTGCATTAATAGATGCTGATGACCTGTGGAAAAGGGACAAATTAAAAGTTCAAATTCAATTTATGGAAAGAAACAATTGTCTGATTTCTCATACAGATTATGAAATAATTAATAAGAATAATAAAGTAATAGGATATATGCCAATTAAAAAATCTTTAAATTATAATAGTCTTATTTTCTCTTGTGATATTGGTCTCTCTACAGTTATGATTAGTAGTAAATTAAAATCAAAGATAAAATTTCCAAATATTACAACCAAAGAAGATTATATACTTTGGCTTAGATTATCAAAAAAATTTAACATTTATGGAATTCAAAAAAATCTGGCTTCATGGAGGAAGAATGATTTATCTTTTTCCTATACAATGAGAAAATTTAAAGATGCATTAACGGTTTACTCAAAGTATGAAAAATTTAATCTTTTTAAATCGTTATTATTTGTATTATTTCTTTCAATAAATTTTATTAGAAAAAGTATAATACAAAAAGTTTATATATGATTAATTCTTTAACTTTTTTAATTATACATTTTTTATTAAATAAAATTTGTTTAAAGTTCAACTTATTGATTGATAATAAAGATTCATCAGAGCACAAAAAAAAAATTATTACAGATACAAAAACACCTTTAACGGGTGGCCTTGTTTTTATCTTATTTTTTATTTTAGTTCCTACGCATGAAAATTTTATATTGTTAATAACTATAACGCTTCTGTACACTGTTGGTTTAATGTCAGATTTGAATTATTTATCGTCTCCATTTAAAAGGATAATACTTCAGAGCTTTTTAATTTTAGTATTTGTATTAAGTGCTGATTTAACAGTTAAATCACTTTCCCTGGACATTTTCGACCATTTATTAGAATTTAAAACTGTAAATATTTTCTTTGTACTTTTTTGTTTATTAGTACTGATTAATGGTTTTAATTTTTTAGATGGAATTAACACTTTAGTGATTGGTAATTTCTTAACATGTCTGTTTTTTTTGTATTATGTTTCAACAGAATTTGATCTTCTTTTAGATTTTCTTTTAATTGAAATCTTAATCAGTATTTTAATAATAATATTTATATTTAATTTCTTTGGCAAATCTTTCATGGGAGATTCTGGAACTTATTCTGTAAGTTTTTTAATTGGCTATATTTGCATAAACTTTGCGTATGAAAATTTTCTTATAGTATCACCATATTTTATTGCTTGTTTACTATGGTATCCAGCTATTGAAAATCTATTTTCAATATTGAGAAGATTGTTTACTAAAAATAAACTTTCAAGAGCTGACAACAATCATTTACATCATTACTTATATTTAAAATTAAAAAAGAATAGTTTTTTTAAAAATAGTTTGTTTTTGAATACATTCACAGGAATGTTAATAAATATTTATATTTTTTCCTCTGCCTATGTTGCCACATTTTACTATAGTCACACAAAATCTTTACTAACAATTTTTTTAATAAATATATTTATTTATTTATTTATTTATTTTCTACTTAATAAAAAAATTAAATCATAAAAAAAAGTTTATTAATTTAATTAATTGTCTTTTTTCCAAAAAAATAATTTTGCCATAAAAATTAATATCAAAAACCCATCTTTAAAAGCATTTACTTTTTTTTTACCACCGATTCTTTTTCGTTCATAAGAATTAGAAGAGATTATTTTGAGGCCTGTTTTTCTGGCTTTGATTGGTAACTCAACACAAAAACCAAAATCTTTTTGGTTCAATTTTAGTTTTTTTGTTTTTTCAGTATTGCCTAAAACGAAGGTATAAAGGATATCAGTAATAGGTAATGAAAAAAAAACTTTTCCAAAAAAAGAAAAAATTTTATTTCCTATTAAGGTTATAATTGTATCATCCTCACTACCTGCATTTTTTTCATATCTACTACCAAAAACCAAGTCATATTTTTCTATTTCTACTAAATTGTACATTTTTTCAAGCTCAACAGGGTCAAATGAACCATCAGCATTAAAGATACAAAAATTTTTTGTAGTTACATTTTGAATTCCTTCTATAAGGGCATTGCCATATCCTTTTTGAGTTTGAAATATTAATTTACAATCATAGTTTTTAATTGATTCTATTGTTTCTGTGTCTTTTTCTTCTAAAATTATTAAAGGCTTAAAATTGAATTTAATTAATTCATCCAAAACACTTGGTAGAGACTCCTTCTCATTTTTCGCAGGTATGATTAGAGTTAGATTATTCATGAATTTAGGAATTATTTGATATAATTTTAGCGTATAAATTATATAAATCTAACAACTATTTTTTAAATATCAATTTTTTTAATATAATAAAATATCATGAATTTAATAATCTTTTTATCATCATACATCACGATAATTTTATCCATATTTGGCTATAGTTTAATACTTCATGAGATTTTAAGAAAAAACTTAAAATTAGAATTTGAATTCAGTTTGTTAGGAAGTATATTTTTTTTAATATTTATATCTTTTCTTTCACATTTTTTTTTTAGACATGGTTATTTGCATAATACAATTATTTTATTAGTAGGCGTATCATCTTTTTTCTTTTTTTTTAATAAGTACTATAAATTAGTAAAAAATTATTCAAAATATTTAATACCAGTTTTTGGATTATTAATAATAGCCTTATTATCAGCTAAAACACATGATGACTTTCCTTATTATCATTTTCCTTATACATTTTATTTAACTCAACAAAATCTTATAATTGGTATGGGAAATTTAAACCATGGATTTAGAACACCCTCATCGATATTTTATCTTAATTCATTATTTTACTTACCTGCAATAAAATATTTCTCATTTAATATGGGATCATTACTTATTCTTGGAATTTCAAATTTAATTTTAATTTTTAAATTAAAAAATGATTTGAAGGAGAGAAAACACGATTTTATATTTATATTAACCATTTTATCTTTTTTATTTATAAACATTTTTTTTTATAGATTATCTGAACATGGCACTGATCGTTCAGCACAAATTTTAATTTTTATTTTATTTATTGAAATTTTAAGTTTGTTAAGAAAAAATAATATACCCGAAAACTTTTTTTCAAAAATTTTCATTTTACTTGGTATAATTATATCTTTAAAAGCATTTTATGTTTTATATCTTATAATTTTCATTCCAATTTTTTATTATATTCAAAAAAAAAAATATAAAAAAACAATAAAAGATTTTTTTAATAATTTTTATTTCTACATTTTTCTATGTGTTGGTTTTTTTCTTGTAATGGTTAATATTTTCAATTCTGGATGTATGTTATATCCAATTAGTATTACATGCTTTTCTGTTTTTGAGTGGTCTTTAATCAATGAGGCGAAACAAATGAATAATTGGTACGAACTTTGGTCTAAAGCAGGTGCCACTCCTAATTTTCGTGTAGAAGATCCTGATAATTATATCAAAGGTTTTAATTGGATACCTAATTGGATTGA
>MDSV01191949.1_pt1 | contig 15700 bp, 12 predicted proteins | sample 810851 | NCBI WGS metagenome assembly MDSV01 (sample SAMN05326640, study PRJNA326480) | marine metagenome | isolation source: seawater | place: Atlantic Ocean: North East | collected 2012
CGTCATCAGCATGGGGTCGATGAGGCCGCTTGGATGCCATGTGATGTACAGCCGCCCACCTTCGGGAGGGAGGTTCTCATCATCAACGATGTTGATTTCGCGGAACCAGATGTTCGTGAGAAATCGATAGAACCGACGAGCAATCCGGTAGGATAACGGGAGCGATGACGACGGATCGTCAACGGCGCCCTGTCGCTCCATGTCCGTTGATTCATCTCTTTTCATTTAGAGAAGACGCCTGCCAAATGGCCTCACGGCTCGGAATTTGAAGGTTGGTCCGTGTCCGAGGATTCGCTTGAAACCGGCCGTTCTGTCAACCGCTTCCATCGCTGAGTTGCCCGGATGTACTTGAGCGGGTGGTCCATCCAAGGCTGGTCGCAGGTACGGTTGTCCCCGGGGAGGACGGGGCAATTGTGGTTCACCTTGAGTTTCCCGCAGCCAGCCGGCGTGTATTCATGCTGGTAGACGTGTTGCACCTGGTAGGTGGTGGTCGATTCACTAAAATCAGGAGCACCTCGGAAGAAGCCAACACACGACTCTTGGGGAAGCGCGAGGGTTGCGGACATTGAAGCGAGGAACAACCGCCCGAAATGATTCACGTTGACCCCTCCAGCCAGGTCTGCAATGGTCTTCTGCATGCAGGGCGGCCAGTCGCTCTCTTCTGCCCCAACCAGCGCAATGGCCTCACTGGCTTTGTTTGCCATCAGGTTACGAACCATACCAACGGGTTCCGCAAGACGTACCGCAAGGTCGGTGGTCACTTCGGCCATCTTTTCAAGCGTCTCAGCTTGAATGGCTGCCTTGATTCGCTCCCTCAATAAACGAGCAAGTTTCGCCGAAGAAGCATACTGCCGCTCCCCGTGGAGTTTGACCCAGCCCTTTTCAATGTCCACGTTCGGTAATCGCCACCGGTGCCCCGTGATTTTTGGACAGATTTCGATGAAATCGGCGAGGCCCACGCGCCACTCACCGGAAGGGCGTTGCCGAAGTTGATGCATGCCCATGCCTGAAGCAGCAGAGCGAGCTGATGAAGCGATGGAAGTCAGCTCAACCTCCGCAAGGTAGGTTTTGGCAACATCAGGGAGGTTTCCTGTGTCCTGGATGAGCAACTGTTCTGCACGCGCCGCTTCGGCCTGAGCCCAACGAGCGATGAGGCGTTCGTCCTCACTGGCACACATGACCAATCGGGCGTAATAGAACGAAAAGGCCTCGATGAGGCGGCCCTCTTCGGTGTGAATGTCGCCTCCCACGACCTGCACGCCTTCCTTGGATTGAACGGAATCGATCAAACGAATGCGGGCACGTTGCCGAGCCTGTTCCATCCATGGCCCTTCCAAGAGTTCGTTGAGGTCGATGCTGTGTCGGACCGCCATGGTGCGAATCCAATCCGAGGCTTGCGGAAGGAAGGGATAGCGCGCCAACGTGACCTCGTCCGTAAGGGGAGGCGGCGTCGTGGGCACGGGCATGTCCCGAGGAAAGAGCCACGGATTATGAAGTTCCACCTTGGGTGGCTTTCTTGACCTCGGCCCTCACCCGGAGACTTGTGTGGCCCGAGCCTGCTCCCCGCTTGTTGGCCATCCAGCACGAGGTTCGTCGACACTTTGGCTGGTCCTATGACGAGGATGTGGCAAGCGCATCGTCGCTACGGGACGCGTGCAATCATCACCCGGAAGCCGAACGTTTGAACTGGACTGCTCCGCAACGGAATGAAACGCTAAAGGGATTGCGAGAAGCGATTGAATGCGCTGAAAAGATCGTGCTGGTCGGGGCTGGAGTTCGTACCGAGACGATGGAGCGTAAGTGGGGCACCAAGACCGTCTTCATCGCCGCAGATGGAGCCGTCGGGGCCTGCCTCGGACGGGTCGATGTTTTGTGCGTCGTCAGCGACCTTGATGGAGAACCTCACCTTTCGCAGGCGGCCCAGCAGGGCATCCCTCTAATCATCCACGCCCACGGAGACAACGTGAAGGCATGGAATCGTTGCTTGCATCAATGGGCTTTGATGGGAGGCGTCCCACTGGTGTTGACCCATCAGACGGATGAGGTTTACAACGACATGCACAACGTTGGCGGGTTTACGGACGGAGACCGAGCAGCATGTTTCCTCGATTGGTTGGGCGTGGAGAGCGAAAAGGTCCAGTACGTTGGATTTGCGACGGACCATGTTGGTCCATGGTCGGGGACAACCGATGCAGCCCGCAAACTGGCCAAATTAGAATGGATGGCTCAGGTTCTTTCACTTCTTGACTCGACGTGGGAGACTCGGCGAATAGATAGAAAATAGCGTCGGCATCTGAACATAAGCCTAAGAGGAAAACGCGTCAAGCCTATACCATGGAGCGGCGATTTCCATGGCAAACCATGCTGCTCTGGGTGGTGGCGGTGGTGCTCATCAACGCCATCTGGCTGAACGTTGCTGGTCAAACTGCACCAAACGAAATCAATGCTGAGGGAAAATTTCAATCCCATCGCGAGGTGAACATCTCACCTGTCTTTGGCTCGGATGCCGCCATCCCCGCCACGCTTGAATCAACCTTTACCAGCACATCCGTCGACCAAGCCAACCTCAGCATAGCGATCAAAAAAGACAACACGACCACGGTTTATTCTTGGTCGGGTCAGCTCAGCGATCCCGTTCCTGTGTGGTCGGGTGAATTGGAGCCTGGGATCTACACCGTAGAAACCATCGTCGAGGAGGGTGTACTGGTCACCCAACAACTCGAACTGCAACCCTTTGGGCCCATTCAAACCGCAGGGCATGTCGTTTTGACGCTCCTTCTGGTTGTTGTCGCATGGGGCGAACAAGGCCTTCGGGCCTTGCTTGCCCGACGCAAACCAAAGCACGAAACATCCGAAACGAAGGAAAAAATACCGTTCAAAGCGGCAAAATTCTCTCAAGAAGACGACCAGTTGGCTTGGAATGAAAACGATTCCCCTTGGCGAGAACCCTTGCGATAATCAAAGGAAATCCGAAAGCGAGAGCTGCTTTGCTCGGTCGTTGTTGAACAATGAATCAACGCTCGAGGCAAGCCAATCTGCATTTTGACGCGTGTAGAGGTCCACGCCGTAGTGGTCCATAACGAACCGCATAACCTCGATGTATTTTCGAACGGCCCCTTCCGACACCGTCAACGCCAAGTTCCCATTGCAAAGCCCTCCTTCTGTCTTGGCAACCCCCATTCGAGCAAGGCCGCGTCCCGTTTCTTTCTTCGGTTGGATGCAACTTCCTGAGAGGGGCATCCTGCGGTAGGAGTGCCCGCACTTGAGGCAGCGCACCTTTTGTCGGCCGTAGGCGTTGAGATTACCACGAAGATCGGGCAGAAAGTGAGAACGAACCACACTGGAGGCGACTTGCCGGACGTTCACACCGCGCAGACGTTGGCCAAGCGCAAGTTGCCCGTTCATCTTGTCGATCATCGTGTCAAGCGTTTTGTACGCCGATAAGGCCGGTCCCCGGTCAATGGCATGGCAATCGTGGGTGAAACCATACCCGCGGACCGCTGCAACGCTGCCCAAGCGGCGTTCAACGAAATCCATTCGCCCTTGGATCTCCTTCGGATGCGGCTGATTGAGCGTCGCTTCGTAAAAGTCCCGTTCGTAAAACCAAGCAGAGTCCACGTTGAGGGCTTCTTTGTCGACCTCGGTCGGGTTCAAACGGGTGGTCAAAACCAGCGGAGCATCCATTTGCCCTCCCCGATTCGCTGGAAGAATATCGCGACTGAAATTCAAAAGCCCATCCATCAAGAGCATGATGGCGTCCTCATCGCCGTCGCAATTGCGGCGCTTTGCAGCATGGAACAATGGGTGAGCGTAGCCCCCCGAACAATCGGCCCAGCCGATGATGCGCGACAACACGCCACCCGAGGTGTGGGGGGCGAGAGCGCAGATGAGGTGTCCAACGAGGTCATCGGACTTGTCGGCGTTGTAATACGGCTCCATGCCGTAGAACCGAACCAACAACTCATCGATGTAGTTCGCCGTCCTCAGAAGAAAATCTGCGGCGCCTTTGGCCACAATGAAATCTTGCGGGAACAATTCCAAGGTTTGCTCGTCATCGTTCAGAGGCTTCCCCCGATAGTCATGAGTGTAACCCAGCCCGTGGAGGGTCTTCCAGGGAACACCGATTTCACGTGGACGGAAATGAGTGGCGGGGACATCGCTCATGTCAAACCGAACGGTCCCGTCTCGGAAGACCGGCAGTTCATGACGCGCACGGAGAATGCCCTTCTCAATCGCTTCTGGGGTTTGGTCCCGGCTGTTCAATTTCTTCATGCATTTGACCTGCCCCGGAAGTCGGTCAATTCCAAGGCGAATGCGGGCATCTTCCACCATTTCGTCCATGCGAACGGATTGAACTTCACCCCGGCGATAAGCGTTGGACTTGGTTGGATTAGGGGTGGTGGCCCCTCCACATGTTTCGCCTGCCTTGCCTTCCCCATGGGCATCAACCACGCGATGATGGCAGCGGAGAAGAGGCGTTTCCTTTCCGCAAACCGTGCATGTACGGCGTCCCAATTGAACACGGATGGTGCGTTTGTCAATGGCGTTGTTGAGAAGGCGTTGATTTCCTCCGTTCAACTCGATGGGGAACAGCGAATGGGCCATTGGATTCATCACACGAGGGGCGGCTTTTTCTGGGCGCCCCATCCGGCAACCAACGCGGACTGGAGCACTGTGTTCCCAACGCAACTCAGAGAGGTCACGGACAATGACCATGATTCCTTCAATGGCGTGTTCATCCTCAAGCCGCTGAGCTGCGAGGTAGGCGGTGGGGTCACGAGGGCCTTCATCGGGAACTGAGGCGGCGGCAGCGCGGCCTACTTGGTCGGTTTCCGCTATGCCAAGCCCTCGTTGTCGTGCTCCGGTTTCAGCGGCGATGCGAATCGTGGCGCGCTCCTTCTCAAGGAGGTCCTTTCGTGCACGCTCTTCGTCAAGAATCGTTTTGGCGCGGCGAAGCGAACCGAGTCGTTCCACGGTCACCTGCTGAGCATTTTTCAGACGGAGGGGGGCTTCGCCATCGCTGGAAAAGCCGAGTCCCTCAAGCATTGATTCCCAACCTGCCGTCACGATGATGTCGTCGCCATCGTGATGGTGGGGCAATCCCAGTAGCATCATCGCCCCTTTGACCAATCCATGCTGATGCAACGCCCACCCTTCAGGAAGGGTGGCCGACATGACAGGCTCTTCGAGGCTCACTTGAGGGCCGGGGTAGGCGCCCGGTTCGATTGGGGGCAGGGTTTCTGGTTCCAATTCGTCCATCATGCCCGAACGCCATCCGGCGGCTGCTCCAGACAGACGCAATTGCCGATCGCTTGGCATGGGACGCGCTCCCGCCGGCGAATCCTTTCGGTCCTCCAACGGCTCAATGGTGCCCGATTCAAGCTCGCCAAGAAGCGAAGGTAACCATTCGATGGGGAGGTCCTTGAACCAGGGGTTGTGAGGGGGGGGCAGGGAAGTTGCAAAGGCACGGCAATAGGCGAGGGTTTGAGCCCATGTAAGGTCGCATTGCCGGAGCCGTTCATGCCAATCGCAGCGTACCCAAAACTGCGCATGAGGGTCCTCTGCCTCTTCGGATGGGAGGCCAGGACAACCAGTCGGCCAGGAAGAGCGGGGTTGCCCAAGATGTTGGAGGAACATCTCCACCTCTTTCTCGGTGGCTAAATTGTCCAGCATATCACTGGCCCACCAATCCATGGTATAGCCGGCAGGCACCAAACGCTTGTTGTTCTCCATGAATTCACCGTAGCCGATGACGAGTTCCCCGTTGTCCCAAACCTGTTTGACCTGGGTTCGGAGTGCGGCATAGGCCGCTGGTTCATCCACCCGAAGAAAGCGCCCATCGCCCAGGACCACCCAGGGCCCCTCTGCTTCGTCGCAAGGAGTGATAGCGCATGCTTTACCTGGACGTTCAATCTTCATTTGCGTCCCGATGGTGATGAAATCATCCAACGCCAACATGGAAGCCGTGTTGGTGGAGGCGGCAGCAAGTCCAGAGGGTCGGGCGCGCCCATACCGCAAACGGAAACCACCGGGTTCGAGTGGCCCCCCAAAGACAGGGCGGCCAGCGATGATGTCGTTCATGAATTTGGTAATGGGTGGAATTTGTTGGGTTTTGAACGCCGCTTCGCCAACGTCTTCGTCTTCCTTCCCTCGCGCTGCAAACTTGGCGATGAAGTCCCATCCGGGAACACTCAAGCGTTCGGTGTGCTTCTGGATTTTCGGTGCTTTCAGGCACATTCCCTCACCGATGACCAATAGAACACCGCCTCTGATTCTCGCTTCGTCGATGTTTCGCACGTTGCCGTAACCTGCGCACTCAATGCGTTCCGTGGATTCACCGTTGATCATCACGGGGCAGGCTCGAACGATTTCATCGATTTCCTGAGGAGAAGGGCGGTACTGCAAGTTGCCGCGGTAGAGGCCAAATTCTTCCTTGACCCGTTCCACCTCGGGATCTGTGGGTTGATAATGGCCGATGCTCAGTTCCCGCCGAATCATGTCCGCAATCAAGACCGCCAAGGCTTGAGCCGTTCCACCGGCGGCCCGAATCGGTCCGGCAAAATGCACGGAAACAAATTGAGAACCGTCGATGTTGTTGAGAAGGCGAACCTCGCTAATTCCTTCCAAGGGAGCCACCAACACCGCTTCAGTGAGCACCGCGAGGCCCACGCGAAGGCCGACGTCAATGGATTTCTCAAGGTCGTATCCAGCGTCACGGAAACCTCTGGATACCGATTGAGCAATGATGATCGAGGTGGTTTCACGGTCGTGCTCGTCCAAAAGCGCTCGGATATCATCCGCCACTTCGTAGCCGTCCAAGTGCTCAATCAGAAGTTTTTCAGTTCGTCCAGCCAAATCCGAGGCGCGAGGAATTTCAACCCTGTCTTTGTGGTCCAAGCCTTGCTTTCGTGCGAGTTCTGCAATGCGGTAAGCGTCATCGGCACGTTCGTCAAGCCATTGATGGTAGGTGACCATCTCCCGTTCCAACCGCTCAATATCAAGACCGAGAAGGGGGTTTTTGTTCCCCAAATCCACCTTCTGCTCAGACACGGCCATCTTCACTCGTATGCTGTTCGTGGCGACCCTTTATCATCAACACGGTGGACTTTGATGGCCGTTCACGCAACGGAGAAGGAAAGTTCATGTCATGACCGCCAAGGAAGGAGGCATGGGCGTTCATAACTCCGTTCGCAACCACGCTGATTGGCCCCGCCTCGCTCGCCTGACGCGCGATTTGGCTTTCTTGGACGGTGGCTCAGACACCGCCTTTACGTTGGCCAGCGGTCGACAATCGCGGTGGTTTTTCGACACGAAACCGGTCATGATGCACCCTGAGGCGGCCAGCATCATGGGCGAACTTCTGAACCAACGCATCCAAGCCATGGGGGCCTCTTTGGTTGGAGGCTTGGAGCTCGGTGCCGTACCGCTCACGGCCATTGTCATCGCTTCACCCAAAGCGGACGAGGGCCTTCGTGGATTCATGGTCCGAAAGTCCCCCAAAGGCCGAGGCGGGCGCAAAACAAACAACCCACCCGGGATTGAGGGGACCTCATTGGAAGGCGGCGGCGATGTCGTTATCGTTGAAGACGTGACCACCACGGGAGGGTCTTCCATTCTCGCCGTTGAGCGAATCCACCAGGACACCGAATGCAACGTGGTCGGCGTCATCAGCATTCTTGACCGTGAAGAAGGCGCAGAATCTGCCTTTGCAGCCGCAGGTATCGCGTTTGAATCGCTCATGACACGAACGGACATCGTCGAGCTCTGAGGTGGTCTTTTGCACCACGCCCTCCGACCCACCGACGCAAGCACAGAAGGGTTGGTTGAACTGGCTCAGGACGCCACCGCTCCCGAAGGTTTGCTGTTTCATCACGCCAACGAAGGACGCCCTCTGGCTACGCCATGGCAAATCGCTGCCCTGCGAGCACAGATGGTGAGTCAGCACGAACTCGCCCCTGGCCACGTCTTGGATTGCGCATGCGGAAGCGGCATCCAGCTCGCTGCGTACGGAGCCACGCTCCAACGGCCACTCCTCGGGGTCGAACTCTCTCCCGAACGAGCCCAAGCCAGCGCGGTGAACGTTCGCACCGTCGCTCATCACACACGCAGCGAAGAGGATGATTGGTACCTCAACAGTCACATCGTCTCAGGCGATGGAACGGACCCCGAGGGAGTGGTAGCAACGCTCCATGATACCGAATTGAACGTGGCCTTTCTTCACTTGGACCCGGCTCGACCACGCAACAGCCGAACCCATGCTCTGGAGGAGATGCAACCGCCTCTTCACCGAGTTTTAGCATCGTGGGCACCCTACTTCAACGAAGAGAACCACGCGCCTTCCCTGCTGCTCGACCTTTCTCCACGGTTGACTGGAGCGCAACGAATTGAGGTTGAATCCATCGTGGATGCGACCTGGCCAGGCATCGCAAGAACCTGGGAGTGGACTTCCCGTGGCCGCGGTCGGGTTGACCGGTTGGCTCTGTGGCTTGGAGGTGTTGCGGATGGACGCGCTGCACGCCGCTTTGTGCGCGTTCCTGCCTCCCTAGCTGACCCACCCGTTATCCTGAGAAGCGAGCACGATCAAATTCCTCTCGACGTTCGCCACCACCCCCCAAAGCGAGGCGAGCATGTGAGCATTCTTGATGCGGCCCTGATGGAAAGCGGCTTGATGGGGGAATGGCTTGACCGTGTCGCACCTTCCCAAGAAGGGCGTTGGGCTTCTGTGGAAGGGCGACGTCCACAACTTCATCACGACCACCCGCTTGAGTTGGCACCGGAAGACGAGGGTTTGGTTCAAGCTACAGGCAGGGTGGTTGAATTGCTAAAATTTTCACTGGACCAGACCACCGTCGACGAACTGGTCAGCGTTGCCCTTGGACACCGTTTGGCCTCCGTGAAATTGCGTTATGATATCGACCCGGCGCTTCAACCAAAACTGCAGGGCTCCCTCGACCGACAACTCAAACGACGCCACGGCGACCGCGAGGGTTTTGTCGCCCAGCATCCACACGGTGACCTGCTCTTGCTTTGCGTTTGTCCCAGCGAGGCCGAACTGTCCCCCCCAATTTGAGCGGTTTTCACGGCTCAGTGGCGCGAATGTCATCATCGCGGTCTTGATATATGGGAGGTTGGTCGGAGGGATGCGTGACACTGTGGTGTTACGTTAAGGTGAAACAGATGGCACGACCAAAGGATGAGGACCTTGGTGATGACTTTTCATACATTCTACGTATGGCAGATACGGACATGGACGGCCGAAAGCCGCTGGCTACGGCCTTGACGTCGGTCAAAGGCGTTGGTGCCCGAACCGCTGTTCAAATCTGCAAAAACACCGGATTTGACCCCTATGCACTCGCTGGTTTCCTTGACGCCGGCCAGCAAGAACAACTCCGGCTCGCCATTGAATCCTACGCCGAGACGGTCCCGCTTTGGATGCTCAACCGACAACGTGATTTGGAAACGGGCAACGAAATTCACCTGACCGGACAACAAGTTCGATTCACGCTTCAAGACGACATTAACCGACTTCGAACCATGAAGTGCTACCGTGGTGTTCGCCACGCATCTGGCAACAAGGTTCGTGGCCAGCGCGGCCGATCCAATGGACGTGGCGGCCTCACCTTGGGTGTCAGCCGAAAGAAGGCATGAGGAGGAATTTAGATGGGAGAGCCAAAGTTTTCACGACCCAAATACGACACACCTTCCCACCCTTGGAAGGCTGACCGAATTGAGGAAGAACATGCCATCCAAGGCAACCACGGCCTCAAGAACATGAAGGAGATTTGGAAGGCCAAGTCCCAGCTTCGACGCCACCGACGTCAAGCCATGCGCCTCATTGGGAACATCGACACCACCGAAGGCCATGGAAAGCGAGAGCGCGAGGATTTGCTTCGCTCCCTCCACCACAAGGGCCTCATTGAATCCGATGCTGAACTCGGCGACATTCTTTCGTTGAGCACCGAAGACGTGTTGAATCGACGTCTGCAGGCTCAAGTCTACTACAAGGGATTGGCTTGCACCATGAAGCAGGCCCGCCAACTCGTCACGCACGGACAAATCTGCATCGGTGAACAGAAAATCACCATCCCATCCTACTCAGTGAGCCGGGACGAAGAAGGTGAACTTCGCTACCACCCTGCTTCACCCCTCAACGACCCCAACCACCCCATTCGAAAGGCCATTGAAGGCGTTCGTGAAGCAGCATCCTACGAGGAAGACGAAGTTGACCCGGAAGCCACCCCTGAATTCGCTGAAGAAGTTCGAGAAGCCGGAGAAGCATCCACAGAAGCCATCGAAGGAGGTGATGAGTGATGTCCCGCAAAGCCATTGTCAACATCTTCAGTTCGTACAACAACATTCTCATGACCGCCACCGACCTGACCGGCGCCGAGACCATCACCACCTGCAATGGAGGCGAAGTGGTCAAGGCTGGAAAGGACAAGGGCGGACAATTTGCAGCAACCCGTTCTGCTGAACGCTTGGCCGACGCACTCAAGGAAAAAGAGTTCAACGAACTCATTGTCAAGTACCGTGCACCAGGTGGCAACCTGTCCAACAACACCGGACCGGGGGCCCAAGCAGCCATTCGAGCACTCACTCGTGCCGGCATGACCATCACCAGAATCGAAGACGTTACCCCCATCGCTCACGATGGCACCAAGAAAAAAGGTGGACGACGTGGACGACGGGTCTGATGCAAGGAGATGAATACAAATGAAGACCGAGATTGTTGAAGGCTGGCCACAAGGCCACGAAATTCGTATTCTAATCAGCGAAACCGATGCTTCCCAAGTGAACGCCATTCGCCGAGCCTTGATTGCCGATGTCCCAAAGTTGGCCATCACCCGCGTTGACTTTTCCCAAGGTGTCAATCAGGACAACAAGGGCGAAGTCGTAGAATCCGTCAACGTGCTCCCCGACGAAGTGTTGGCCCACCGCTTGGCCATGATCCCCATCCCTACCGCCCTCGACGAAGGCTTGGTCTTCCCAAACGAATGCGTCAATTGCATGGATGTTGTGGAGAAGGACAAGGGTTGCCCCATGTGCCAAGTCTTGTACACGCTCTCCGCCCGCGGACCATCTTCGGACTCCGAAGAAGAACTCAAGACCGTGTATGCAGGAGACATCACCACCATCTCTGACCCAGTCTTTGACATCCTTGATGAGCACAAGCAAATCCCACTCACCGTTCTATCCAAAGGCCAATTCCTTGAATTCTACGCCTTTGCCGTTCTCGGCCGTGGCCGAGACCACGCCAAGTGGTCGCCTGTCGCCGCTGTCGGCTTCCGACCTCACCGTGTCGCTGTCCTCAACAAGCCAAAGAAGGCGAGCGTGCTGTTTGACCTCGGCCTCACCACAACCGACGGAAAGGCCATCGATGCGAAACTGTTCGGCAAGGACAAGAAAATCACCAACATCAACCACGTGATGGACCTTGAAAACGCGCTTCACCAAGTCGGTGAAGGCACCGGTCGAGACGTCGCCTTTGACGGTGCAATCACGCTTGAGACCGTTGACGGTGCTTACGTGTTAACATACGAAACCGACGGCAGCCTTGACCCGGTCACAGCGTTCAACATGGCGCTTGACGAACTCAAGAACCGATTCAACGCCCTGAGTGAGGATTTGTCCTCTGCTCTTGCTTGAAGCATTGAGCGCGGGATTCATCAGCCAGCACCCCTTCGCTTGGAGGGATGACGTCCACCACACAACGATGCGGTGGCCACATCACGCTTCTCTTTACCGTTGACAAGTCCAACGCGTTGATGCGCAGTCAAGGCAGCAAAGGCGCTGGTTTTTCCATTCACCACGGGGTTGAGGCCACGGGCCAAATGCGCCGAAGGCCACCGTCAACCGAACCAAGAATGAGCGGCATCGTCCCCGATCCACGAACTGGAACATCGCATCCCTCACCATCCGAAGTTTCGGTCTGCGACATCAACGGCGAACACATCGAAAACGTCGACATTTACCTTGACTTCATCCAAGCCTGCCACGACGCTACCCTCCTACGAGATGACGAATCAATTCGTCTGGATGTGACGTTGGAGTGCCCGAGAAGTCAAGGATTTGGCATGTCGGCTGCTGGTTTGATTGCAACGGGAAGGGTCATTCACGCCTTAACCGGCCGAGGCCGATTGGTTCAGTATCTCAAAATCGCTCACCGAATCGAACGGGCCTACGGTGCTGGGCTTGGAGATGTCCTCGGTGCTTCGGTTGGGGGCGTTGAACTTCGTCTGTCGCCGGGTGCGCCGGGATGGCCTGGGCAAGCAGTAAGTTTCGCTGCAGACGCTCCCGTGTTGCTGGCATGGAATCCACTCGAGCAACGTCACACGTCGATGTACATCGATGACCCGGTCTGGCAACGCTCCATCACCGCCGCTGGAGAGGCATGCGTTGACGTCCTTTCAGCCGATGATTGGACACCAAACCAATGGCCGAGCTTGCTGCTCCAATCAAGAACCTTCGCTACCGATTCAGGCATGCTTGAGGAAGAACAACGCGCCCGCATATTCAACAGTGTGCTCCATGGCGTTCAGCACGGTGGTTGGCAATCCAGCATGGCCGTTCGCTTGTGCATGCTTGGAAGTTCCGTGGCCGTTCTTCCAAGGAACATCGAACACGAGGTTGACCTCAACGCGTTGGAAGGGTTGGCTGCGATGATTCGCGAACAAGGCTTTGCGTGCCTCATCACCTCAATTTCGCCTCTCAATCATCTGGATTGAGACGGGAAAGGTCAATCGGGCTCGCATCGAGCATTAAGACGCCGGGCAGGAATAAATTTTCAGAAAATCCATGTCGGAACATGATGGCCCCACTGCCCCACTCCTCGATGTATCGGTTCATTTGTTTCTTCATCTTCTTGCGTTGAAACTCAACGTCGGCCCCATAGAAGTGTTTGGCATCGATCCAAGCAACGGGTTGGTCATTGATGTATACGTGGTCAAGGAAAAGAAGGTCGGGTGTACGGACAGGTCGGCCCAACAATTCGGATTGCTCACGGACCATTTCCGGTTGACGGCGGAGGCGGATGCCTTGGTCCTCAAACCAATCAGCGAGAATGTCTTCGAACAAATCGGCTTTGACTTGCGTTTCGGATTGATCGACGCTGGAAACTCGGTCAATCGCTTCGGCTGCCTCAAATTCGTCTTGCTCTCGTTGTTTCATGCTCGAAGGATTGCGAAGGCTCTCCTTGATGCGTTTCTTGGACCATCCCATGGCCTCGAGCACCACGCGAAAGATGTTGACGGGTGGGAAATCGTATTTTTTTGACAAGTCAACAATGGAGGTCCCAGACCGGTAATGGCGCGCCAGTTCCTTTGCTTTTGATTTGAGCTTGTGGTGGGAATAGACCGTTTTTTGCTGCAAAAGAGCTGAGCGAAGGGAGAGCGCTTGGTCCAGGTACATCGCTTCTCCCTCAAGGGCGGAGGCGATTTCGTCAACACGGTCATCCTCAAGCCAACCAAAGTCGCCTCGCTTCACGACCATTGAAGCCACGCGTTCTTCTGCTTTGAGCGGCACCGGTTCAGGTTTCCAAGAAAGGCGAAACGTTCGAGGCGCGTCCATGTCTTCGGGAAAGGCCATCGGGCGGGGGTCACGGTCAAACCGCTGTTCTGCCTCGGTGTTCATCGATTTGATTTCGGAGGAAAAACGTTGCATTTGTTGCTCCTTTCGAGGACCGCCGTACCGGCGTTTTGAAGATGAACCGCTGCGTTGTTGCTTGTGTCGGCGGGGCCGAGGCGATTCACCCATGCTCTTCCCCTTTGGGCGACACTCAATGAAGGCTCCCCCCGTAGCGAAGGCATCGCTCACGACGGGTTCTTATGCGAGGGCATCTTAGTGGAACCATGAGTCTCAACAACATCATCCCGACCTTGGTCGTGTGCATGTTGGCGTTGGTCCCGTTTTCAATGGTCAGCATCGACGTTGAAATGACGGAAATTCAACAACCAACCGTGCGCCATACGGTGGATGAGAACGCAAGCGGTTGGTTGGCGAGCGCCGGTGGAGCGAGTTACGAACGCGTTCGTGCCATGGTCCCCCTGCCAAATGGAAGCATGGTGGTCGGTGGAATGTTTGAACAAAGCATTGCTTTTGATGGCGATGTCATTGGTTTTTCGAGCAACGATTCAAGCTTTGGAATTGATTTCTTCCTTGGCTGGATCGACATCAATGGAACGTGGACTGGGACGTTGTCCGGAACGAGCACCGGTTTGGACGGCATTGAGGCCATGGACAAACTTAGCGACGGAAACATCATCGTCGCTGGTACGTATTGTGCCATGACCAAGGGCGATCCATGCAACATGACCCTGGGCGACCTTGAACCCATCAGCAAAGCAGGTGATGACCACGAAAACGCTGTTTTCCTCGCCTCCATGACCCCCTTCGGAGAATGGCTATGGGCCACCACCTTTTCCAATCCTTACCAAATGACCGTGGTGGACCTGATGGTTACAGCCAACGACGAAATTCACCTAGCGTTGCTTCACCGCGACTCGTTGTACTCTGGTGAAGATCTTGCTCCCGGCAGTATTTCCGAGGATTCCATCGCCATTTTGGTTTTCGACAACAATGGAGGCCCCCTCCATCTGCACACGGTTTTCTCAAGCCAAAACCTCGACAGTTCTGGAACGCTCTGTTCCGACTACAACGGTCAAACCTACTTCGCCACTTCCTTCATCGAATGGGTTAACCTTGGCGACCATGCCCTCACCAGTTTTGGCGGTTCCCACATCGCTGTTGGCCAGTACAACGCTGACGGTTGGGCCTGGGCCAATGGAGCCGGCGGGACAGGAGACTCCAACGTGGCCGATTGCGATGGCCGGTACGGTGGAGGTATTGCTCTGGTTGGTGATTTCCTGCAAAACATGACCTTTGGCGAGATGGACCTCAGTCCTTCGGTTTGGGTCGACTTTTACGAGGCACATATCTCATCGGATGGTGCCTGGCTGCATGCGACCGGGTTTGGCGGCAATGGAGCAGAACATGCCATCGACATTCATCTCACCGAACAAGGCGACTCCATCATTCTCGGCAAATCCACCGGTACCTTTGCGCTGGGTGAATACACCCTCGCCGATAACGATGGATTCAACGATGGCAACCACCATGACATTTTCCTTGGCCAACGACAAGCCAACGATTCGTGGGACTGGGCTTTGTCAGCAGGTGGCCAAGGGGACGACGTTCCAAGCGTGATGGGGATGAGTGCCTTGGGCTCCCCGGTCATCTCCTTCATTTCCAATGGCGACGGCTTCTATGGTGCTCATTCCTTTGACCAACGAGATCAATACGACATGGGGATTTGGTTGTACGAAACAGACCTCGACCTTGACGGCGTGCTTGACGGTATTGACAACTGTCCAAAGGTCGCCAACGGCGACCAAGTCAATCTTGACGGTGATGCCTATGGCGATGCCTGCGACCCAGATGTAGACGGCGATGGTGTGTTGGACGAAGTGGACGAATGCCCCACCGGTGAGGTCGGTTGGATGGCCAATGCTCTCTCTGACCATGACAGCGATGGATGCAGGGACATAACTGAAGACATGGACGACGATGAAGACGGCATTTTTGACGAATATGACCTCTGTCCAAAAGGACCAGTTGGATGGATTTCAACGGAAGAAAACGACATCGAATCGGACGGATGTTCTGATGAAGACAGCGACGATGACGGGTTCGTGGATCAAACTGA
>MDSV01216511.1_pt1 | contig 15700 bp, 14 predicted proteins | sample 810851 | NCBI WGS metagenome assembly MDSV01 (sample SAMN05326640, study PRJNA326480) | marine metagenome | isolation source: seawater | place: Atlantic Ocean: North East | collected 2012
ACCTATCTAAAGTTTTATCGTAATCTTTAATTTTAATAAATTCCTCTTTAAATCTATAAATGTAATGTATACTATTATCTACAGCAATCCCTATGGTAATCGCAGCTATTGTTATTGTCATCATATCCAACGGTATTCCCAATAAACCAATTATTCCAAGAATAAAAAATGCAGCAATAAAATTTGGCACAATTCCAATAAAAGAGAGCATTATATTTCTGAATAAAATAAAAAACATGGTGAAAATACCCAACATTACAATACCAAGTGTTAAGATTTGAGATTTGAATAGGCTTTGAAGTAAATTATTAAAAAGTATAAGGACTCCTGCCAATTTATATTCACTTTTATTCAAACCCAATTCTGTGTTTAACTCATTTTCTATTTTCTTTATTAATTCATTTCTTCTTAAATTCTCTAAAGAGTCTTTTATTCTTACGCTAATTCTAGCTTCATCTTTTTCTACAGAAATGTAAGGAGTAATTATTTCTTTTTTTATTTCATTCGGTATTTTGCTGTATAGGACAGCTATTTCTAAACTTTGTAAATCCTTATTATTTAAATCTTCAGCAACCCTTAAAATTGAACCAAATGAAAGAACTTTTCCTATTTCTGGCAAAGACTCTAGATAATCATGAACTTTAAGGATCTTATCCATTTTATCTCTAGTAAACCAATATTTAGCTTTATCCTCATCAGTTTCATTTTCTTCTTCCCATTCGTCAAATTCATCATTTTCTTTATTGGACTCTTTTTTTTTTACAGGAAATTTTAAAATTATATTTAATGGAGTAGTACCACCTAAATCATCATCAATTTTTTTCATCCCTTTGTAAATCTCTGTTTCTTTATCAAAGTAATTTATAAAACTATTTTCAACTTCTAGCTTAAATATTCCAACTATACTGAATATAATTATTAGCAATGTGCTTCCAAAAATAAGAATTTTATTGTTTTTAGTAAACGAAGCTAATGCGGAAGTAATGAAAGATTTTTCAGTGTCTTTAATATTTATTTCATTTGTAGATGAAAATAAATGCAATAAAGAAGGCAGTAATAAAAACGTAACTAATAATGAAACTATCAGCCCTAAAGTCATCATCCATCCAAAATCTATAATTGGTTTTATTCCACTAAAAACTAAAGATAAAAAAGCACATATAGTAGTTAATACTGTATAAAGAATTGGTAACATCATTTTTTTGCTCGCTTCAAAAACAGCTTCATCTTTTGTTAATTGAGGAAACTCTCTTTTTAATTGCAAAAATCTAACAGTTACATGAATATTCATTGCCATATTTAGTATTAGCATCAAAGCAATAAAGTTTGATGAAATTACTGTAACCTTCCATCCGATTAGACCTAAAAGACCGATCATAACTATTACAGATGTTGCGCATCCTAATAATGGCATTATTACCCATTTTAAATTTCTAAAAATAAACCATAGCGTTAGAATAATAAAAATAAAAACTCCGATACCAAAAACTACTATGTCACTTTTAATAAAACTCATCATATCATCAGCAATCATCGGAATACCGCCCAAATGAATCTTAGCATTTTCTCCATACTTGCCTATAACGTCTCTTATTTCACTTATGTTTTGATGATTCCTAATATTGTATAAATTTTTATATTCTTCGTACTCATTTAGAAATTTTTTATAATTTAATCTTTCTTCTTTTGATAAGCCCACATCATTAGATTGGTTGAAATATTTTTCTTTTACCTTTACATACTCTGCTAACCTTTCGTCTTTTTTTAAATAAACAACTATGCCTGATGTTTTGCCATCTTCACTAATCACATAATTCTTATAAATAGGACTATTGATAATTTCATCAAAACCCCTTTTTCTATCTATTTCTGGATAGGAAAGAGTTTTATAATTTTTTAACCTTTCCATTAATCCTTCATCCGTACTTTTTAAAAGAGGAACATCTATAACGGTTATCACGCTATCTACCCACGTCAATTTCTCTATTTTAGATTTAAGTAATTGAAGATTTAAAATAGTTTCCTTCTCTGTAAAACTTGAAATTGGAGCATAAGTCAAAAATAGGAAATCTTTTGAACCATATGTTTCATTAATTTCTCTAAGATATTTGAGATCGGGGTCCCCCTCTAGCAAAAGAGCGTCAGATGAAGCATCTAAATTGAAATTTTTTGCATGGTAAAGTGAAAATCCTATTAAAATTCCTAAAATCAAAAGTGTCACTTTAGAGAAGTCTATTACTATTTTTTTATAAATATAAGACAACATAGAGATATTTCAGATATATCCTAATTTTACTATAACTAAAGAAAAAACTAAGTCTGATTGTTGTTTAAATCTTTAAATTTTGTATAAATTCCCTCAAACTCAACTTTGACGGTGCCAGTAGGACCATGTCTTTGTTTTCCTAATATAATATCTGCCAATCCGTTTACATCATTCATTTTCGATTGCCATTCGGCATGTTCTATAGATCCCAATTTTGGCTGTTTTCTCTCTAAATAATAAGCCTCTCTATATACGAACATTACTACATCTGCGTCTTGTTCTATTGATCCAGATTCTCTTAAATCTGCTAACTGAGGTTGCTTATCATCTCTTTGTTCAACCGCTCTAGACAATTGAGATAAAGCTAATACTGGGACACCTAATTCCTTAGCTAAAGCTTTTAACCCTTGAGTAATCTCTGAAATTTCTTGAACTCTTCCATCATTTCTACTGGAATTACTTGCTCTCATTAACTGGATATAGTCAACCACAATTAAACTAACTCCAAATAATCTTTTTATTCGTCTAGCTCTATTACTTAATGTTGCAATTGTAATAGCTGGTGTTTCATCAATAAAAAGTGGAAGATTGTAAATATTTCTTGAAGTTTCAATGTATCTATTTATTTCCTCCTCTGTAACTTTACCCCTTCTGATATCATCTGATCTAATTCTAGCTTGCTCTGATAAAATTCTTGTTGACAGTTGTTCTGATGACATTTCAAGTGAAAAAAAGGCCACTGAAGACTTTTCTTGTCTCCCACTAATTGTTTTAGCCGCATGGTAAGCTATATTAGTTGCTAAAGCAGTTTTACCCATAGAAGGTCTTCCAGCAAGTATTATTAAATCTGATTTATGTAACCCTCCCAATTTTTCATCTAAATCACTTAATCCAGTCGGTATTCCAACAATACCTTTATCATTTTTCATAGCTAAAGTAGCCATTTCAATAGTTTGATCTAATGCTTGATTAAATTTTAAAAAGGATTGAGAAAAAGTTCCTCGTTCTGCTAAGTCAAATAGAGATTTTTCCGTATCTTCAATAATTTTTTCAGCATTTTGTTCCTTAGTGTTTAATGTTTCAGATGACAAATTGTCTGATATTAAAATTAATTCTCTTCTTAAATACATCTCATGAATAATTTTAGCGTAATCTATAGCTTGTTTAGTGGAGGAAGAAAAACGAGTTAGTTTTACTAAATACTCAGTACCACCCACTTCATTTAACATATTATCTTTTTCAAAAAAATTTTTTAAAGTTATGGGGTTAGCTATCATCCCTTTATTATTTAGAGTTTCAATAACTTCATATATTTTTGAATGTCCAGGGTCATAAAAAGTTGCAGGATTAATGATATTTGCAATTTCATCGATTATATCATTGTTAACTAAAATTGATCCCAATAAAGCTTGTTCAGCATCAAGATTTGAGGGTTGATCTTTTTTAAGTTTGTTATTTTGTATTTTGATTTCTTCCACAACAAGATAATAGTTTTAGCAATAAGTAATTAAAGACAAAAGTTACACACTTTTTTTTCTTCCTGTGGAAAAGTTATTTAGATTGGACTTTATCTATTTTAATAACTATTTGAGCTGAAACTTCAGAATGAAAATTGATATCTATCTTGTATGATCCAATCTTATTCAATTCTTCTTTTAAAACTATTTGAGAAGGTTTAATCTCAACTTTAATATTGTCAAATATAGCTGATGATATTTCTTTTGGTTTTATAGAACCATATAATTCGCCATTTTCTTTACTCTCTTTATGGAAGATAAAAGATTTTTTATTAATTTTTTGTGCCGTTTCTTTTAATTTGTTTTTTAATTCAACATTCTTTTTATTTAGTTCATCCTTTTTTTTTGAGACGTAATCAAGGTTTTCTTTATTAAGCCTAAGAGCTTTACCAGTTTTTAAAAGATAATTTCTTCCATAACCAGGCTTAACATTCACTTTATCGCCAATGTTACCTAGGTTCATTATATTTTCTAAAAGAATAAGTTCCATATTAATTATACGAGACCTAAAATTTTTGCTTTTTTTATTTCTCTTGTTAATTTTTTTTGTTTTCCACTTGAAACAGATGTGATTTTTGAAGAGATAATTTTGCTATTTTCTGACATATATTTTTTTAAAAGTGTAATATTTTTGTAATCAATAACTGGAGCGTTTTTGACTGATAATGGACAAGACCTGTTAAATTTTCCATCAGATTTTTGAAATAAGCTAAGTTTATTCAAAGAACTCCCGCCTTTTTTTTGAAATTTTTTTCTTTTTTTTATCATTTATTTTTCTTTTTTAAAATATTCGTTTTTGGTATCTAAATTTTTGTATTTAACTATTAAATGTCTAATTACTGAATCATCAATTTTAATTTTTTTATTTATTTCGTTGAGAGTTTCTTTATTTCCTTGAAATTTATAGTGTATATAAAAAGCCTTGTTGTACCTTTTTATTTTTCGGGTAAGATTTAACAACCCCCATTCTTCAATTTTTATAACTTTACCGGAATTGTTGTTAATAAGATTGCTGTATTTATCCTTAATTTTTTCTAATTCAGATTTAGGTAGGTCTTGTTTAGTGACTATAGTGTTTTCGTAAAATGACATAAAATTTAATTGTTAATTACTTATCTTTAAAGTACATATTATAAAAAAAGTTTTATACTATAATAGGTATTTATATCAATACTAATTATCTGCAATTAATTGCTAAAAAAATGAATGCTATACTCTTTCCAGGTCAAGGTTCTCAAATAGTAGGAATGGGATCAGAATTTTATAACAATTTTGAAATTGTAAAGAAAATCTTTAAAGAAGCAGATGATAAACTAGATTATAAGATTTCAAAAATCATTTTAGAAGGTCCAGATGATCAACTTAAATTAACTAAAAATACTCAACCTGCAATATTAACAGTTAGTTTTGCAATTTTTTCAGTCCTCAAAAATGAGTATAACTTTGATTTCAAATCTACGAATTTTTTTGCTGGTCATTCATTAGGTGAGTATAGCGCTTTAGTAAGTGCCGACTCTTTAAAATTTGATGACGCTATTTATTTACTCTCTGAGAGAGGAAAATCAATGCAAGAAGCAGTTCCTTTAGGCAAAGGAAAAATGATAGCTGTATTAGGCTCTAAGATAGAAGAACTCAACCATTTAATAAAAGATGTAAAAGAAAAAGGTGTTTGTGAAATTGCTAACGATAATGCAGAGGGCCAAACAATTATAAGTGGAGATACAGAAAGCATAAATTCATTTCAAAATATTTTAAAAGAAAATAAGAAAAAATTTATCCCTCTTAACGTAAGTGCACCTTTTCACTGTTCATTAATGAACGATGCAGCTGAAAAAATGAAAGATAAAATAAATTCTATTAACTTTAAAAAACCTAATTTCGATATCGTATGTAATGTGACTTCAAAACCAGAAAATAATCCAGAAATTATAAAGAAATTACTTATACAGCAAATTTACTCCTCCGTAAGGTGGAGAGAAAGTATAATTAACATGTCTAAGAAAAATGTAACTAATTTTATTGAAATAGGTCCTGGAAAAGTTCTGTCAGGCATGGTTAAGAGGACATTAAAGAATATTAATTGCTTTAGTATAAATTCAATTGATGATATGAAAAAAATATTAAATGGACTTAAAAAATAAAAAAATTATAATTACTGGTGCAACAGGTGGAATAGGTAATAGTCTTGTAAAAAAATTTGTTAACAATGGATCAAAGATTTTAGCAACAGGCACTAATGAGGAAAAATTAAATAAACTAAAAACTGAATTTAGCGATATCCAAATCGAAAAATTTAATTTAGGTGAACACTCCAAAATTGAAAACTTTATTGACTCTGCTAACAATAAATTAGGCGGTTTAGATGTTTTAATAAATAATGCAGGTATAAATTTAGATAGCTTAACAATAAGACTTAGTGAAGAAAATTGGAAAAAAGTTTTAGATATAAATTTAACCTCAACTTTTTTGATGTGTAAATCCGCTATTAAAAAAATGATAAAAAATAAGTCTGGAAAAATAATAAATATTACATCAATCGTTGGTCACACAGGAAATTTTGGACAAACAAATTATTCAGCATCGAAAGCAGGAATTGTTGCTTTTTCAAAAAGTCTTGCTTTAGAATACGCAAAAAAAAATATTAATATAAATTGTGTTTCTCCTGGCTTTATAAAAACCGAAATGACAGATAAAATTCCAGAAGAATACAAAACAAAGTTAATAAACAGAATTCCAGCAGGCGACCTAGGAACAGGAGACGATGTTTCAAATTGTGTAGCTTTTTTAGCTTCAGATATGGCTAATTATATTAATGGTGAAACCATTCATGTAAATGGTGGAATGTATATGGCTTGACAATTCTAATGAATAATCTATTAAGAAATTATCATAAACATAACAAAGGTAATTAATGTCAAACGAGATAAAAGGAAAAATTAAGAAAATTGTTGCAGACCACCTTGGAATAGAAGAGGAGAAGGTCACTGAAGAAGCAAGTTTTATTGACGATTTAGGAGCCGATAGCTTGGATACAGTAGAATTAGTAATGGCTTTTGAGGAAGAATTTGGTTCAGAAATTTCTGATAGTGAAGCTGAAAAAATACTCACAGTCGGAGACGCAATTAAATTCATTGAAAGCAAGTCCAGTCAGTAAATCTTTTTAACAATTTTATGATGAGCCATGGCAATAACAATATCATGGTGATTTTATCATCACCATCTGGGGCTGGAAAAACTACGATTACAAAAAAAATTCAACAAAAATACAGTTCTTTCAAGCTTTCTGTTTCTCATACTACCAGACAGCCGCGTTCTAATGAGGTCGATGGAGTAGATTATCATTTTACAAATAAAGAAGAATTTAAGAAATTAATTAATGAAAAAAAATTTTACGAATATGCTAAAATTTTTGACAATTATTACGGAACCCTTAAAGCCACAGTCGATGAAACTTTAAAAAAAAATGATATTATTTTCGATATTGATTGGCAAGGAACTCAACAACTTTCAAAGTTCAATAATTTGAATTTAATAAAAATTTATTTAATTCCACCTAACAAAAAAGAGTTAAAAAATAGACTTACTAAAAGAAATCAAGAGTCAAAAGAAGAAGTTGAAAAAAGATTTAAGGCCTTTGATGAAGACGTTCTTCATTGGTCTGATTATGATTACGTTTTAATTAACGAAAACTTAGAAAATTGCTATAAACAAATTGAAAATATTATTTCAGTTAATAAAAAATCTAATTAAATCTCTCATAAAGTTGAGTTAATTTAAAATAGGACTCGGGTTTTAAATCTGATGGCCTAGCTTTTAAATTTAGATCTTTTAATATATATGAAATTTCTTTTGTAGAAAAAATTTTTTTAATATTTTTATTTATCATTTTTCTTTTATTAGAAAATATAATATTGGTAATTTTTTCTAAATTTTCGACTTTTTTGATTTTATATAAATTCGTATTTTTTGGTTGAAAAGAAATTACAGTAGATTTTACTTTAGGTTTTGGAAAAAAACAGTGTGCCGATACATCGAAAGTTTTATTTATTTTTAATTTATAGTTTGTTAGTATTGACAATCTTCCATACTTTGAAGTACCATACTTACCAATTATTCTGTCAGCCATCTCTTTCTGAAACATTAAAACTAAACATGAGTATTTTGATGGACAGTTCTTGACTCTTATTATTTTTACTAATATTTGAGAAGCAATATTATAAGGCAAATTACCAAATATAATAGTTTTATCTTTTAAATTCTTCTCTAAATTAAATTTTAATATATCATCATTAATTACAAATACTTTTTTATTATTTTTGTGTTTAAGTTTAAGCTTAGTTGAGAGCGAGTTATCTTTTTCTACCAACAGTAAAGATTTAGGTTTTTTTTTTAATATTTGATCCGTTAGTGCCCCTTTGCCAGGCCCTATTTCTAAAACATTTTTATCAGTAATATCAATTGTTTCAGTTATTTTTTTTATAATATTTAAATCTATTAAAAAATTTTGACCAAGAGATTTTTTCACATACTTCATTTAAGGTTTTCAAAAAATTTAATACAACTATATAGGCTGGAATAATTAGCTTTATTCTTTTTTATTAAATCTACTGCAGGTCCATGATCAGGTGAAACGCGTAAGTAATTTAACCCTAGGGTTATATTGATAGCATTAAAGTGAAATAAAGTTTTAAATGGAATTAAAACTTGATCGTGATACATTCCAACTATTACATCAAAGTTTTTATAGTTATTTATAAAAATAGTATCAGCAACTAGAGGACCTTGTATTTTAACCTTTTGCTTTTTTAATTTAGATATAGCAGGGATAATTTGTGTCTTTTCCTCAGAATTATACTTATACTCAGCATTATGAGGATTAAGTCCAAGCACTCCAATTTTTGGCTTTTTTTTAAATATTTTTTTATAATTAAAATTTAGTGTATTAACTTTTTTTAAGATCAAATTTTTTCTTATACGTTTAGGAACCGAACTTAAATTGTGATGAGTTGTGAGAGGGACTACAGATAATTTTTTATTAAACATCAGCATTACTTCAGAATTATCCTTAACGTTACACTTGTAAGCCAAAAGTTCAGTTATACCGACCTTTTTTGATTTTTTTAAAAGTTTTTTATCAATGGGACAGTTAATCATTCCTTTAACTTCCTTTAGTAAAGATAATTTATGGGCTAAATTTATACTTTTCATAACATATTTTGAGGCATTATTAACTGGTACATTAAATGGGTCGTTAAATTTAAGTGGAACATTAATTATTTTTATCGCACTGCTTTCATTATCTAAATTTCTTATTTTTGCTATTACTTTTTTAAAGTTTAACTTTTTAAATTGGTTTTTGATTAGATCAAAATTACCAATAATAAAAAGATTCTTTTTATTTTTATTACTTAATTTTGACCAAGCTTTATAAATTATCTCTGAATTTATACTATTAGGATCTCCCGCAACTAAAATAATTTTTTTTTTCATTTTATTACAATATAAGAACTATTTTTTAATTTTGATAAATAATTATTTGAAAATAAATTTATAAGTTCATTAGCTTTTTTATTCATTATTTGAGCTTTAATTTTCTCTAAATTTTCTTCACTTAATTTTTCAGTCTTTTTATCAATTAATTTAAACATAACAATTGAATTTGGTTGACTGATAGGTCTAGTTATTTCTCCAGGTTTCATAGACTTAATTAAACTTAAAATGTTTTTTGAAAGAGATTTAGAATTAACCCAACCAATATCACCGCCTTTTAAGGACGATGGGCTGTCACTGAATTTTATAGCAGTATTTTCAAAACCCTCTAATTTAATTTGATTTTGAATTTCTTTAATTTTTTCTTCATTTTCAGTTTCATTAGTTAATAAGATTTCAATCTCAGCTAACTTATAAATTTCAATATTACTTTGCGTTTTAATAAAATTATTTAATTCAACTTTAATTTCATTTTCATCCACATTAATTTTATCATTAAATCTTTTGAAAATAAAATTTTGCCATGCAAACTGAATTTTCATTTCTTCCATGTAAAATTCAAAGTCTAAGTTATGATTATTAAAAATTTCTTTCAATCCATTAATATCGGAATTATAATTATTTGAAACTTGACTCAAATGGTCACTTAATTCTTTTGAATTTTCTATAGGAAAATTTACTCTTTCTAATTCTTTTTTTTTTAATTTATAGTTAATTAGTGAATTAATAGCTATAGCTTTTGTTGTATTAATATTATCTTGATTTAACTCTTGATTACTCAAAAATAATAAAAGTTTAATTTTTGTTTTTAATTCATAGGAACTAATTATTTTATCACCTATATTAGCTATTATTTTATTTTCTACCGATGCATTCAATAAAGAAAAATTAAATAAAAACAATAAAAATAATATCTTGAAGAGAAATTTTTCTTTTTTCATTTATTTACTGAAGGAAGGTGATCTGATATCTCCAAAAGGTGTCAATGTAATTTTAAACATTAGTGAATTTTCTGGCTCGATTTCAGAGTCGCTATAAAATTCTCTTCTATAAACCAAACCTGCTCTTAAACAATCATTTAAATATTCATAACTTAAATCGTAATATTCAGAAGAATTTGATATTAAATTTCTCTTAGTTTTAAAAGACATAATGGTATTTTTATCTTTAGAAAATTCTATGTTAGTTTTGAAATATTCTTGACTACCAATATGTTTTTTTTCTTGAAGAAAACCAAAATCAAATTTAATTGGATTAAGATCAATTTTTGTTTCTAATTCATTGTAATTTAAATCTTTATAATTTTGATCTAAAGCATAGTTATAATTTATGCTAGCTTTATTATCGAAAAAAGAATATTTAGTATATCCAATTACATCTGATAATTTTTCATCTAAACTAGTTGTTGAAGGCATGTCTTTATTTTCTTTTTCGTTAACAATTTGAGCTAAACTAAAATCAAGTTTGCTATTTTTATTATCAATTTCATACTCAAACCCCAGGGTTGTACTAGCACCGTTTTCAAAGTTATTGTATATATTAAGTCTATCTAGCGAAAATGCGTTAAAATGATTTAGTCTAGGACCATCATTTTGATTTCTCATGTGACCAGGTGCATACCTTAAAAGAACTTTTGGAGTGAGCGTGTGACTTGAGTTATTTTTCGTTCTTTTGAATAAATTAATCTCTGTTAAGTACCCTAACGCACCAAATAGTTCACTTGTTGGCTCTTTTTTATATTCAGTCGTGTTATTTGCTTCGTAATTAACATTCTTTATTTTGCCTAAAAGCTCTCCATTAAATCCAGAAGCAAAATTAAATTCTTTAAATTTCCAATCAAAATCGTTTACTAAAAATTTTGTATTTTTATTAGTATCATAAGTATGATGTTTGTAATTTGATTGGAAATCTAACGATCCAAACTTATTATTTGTAAATAAGTTTTTACTTACAACTATATCAGGTAATATATATTCATACTTATCATTATAATCATCTTTTAATGTTTCATAAGCGCTTGCTTGAAAGCCAAAAAAAAGATTTTCATTTTCATGAGTAAAATCTAAAGAATTCTCCAAAGTATCCTCCTCATACTCGACCAAGCTACTTCTTATTTTGTATAATTTAAGATATTTGTCGTTCGACACATGCTGAAATGATAAATCAAAATTATTATCACCATTGTTGCCACTTTTAAAATTTTTGATGAATTTTGAAAAAATATGAGATTTATCACCACCTTTTTTTATAGAAGAAGTTTTCTTATATCCACCGGTATATCCTAAATCTAAAATTAAATTTGAATTCATAAAAGCTTGCCTATACTCACCAAGAATCAAAGGATGTTCAGAAGTAAATAATTTAGGAGTAAAAGTAACGTCTTTATCATCCTTTAAAGCCCAAAAGTAAGGTATCTGAATACCTGGACCTAAGTTTTTACTATCACTAAAAGTTGGTGGCAAAAACCCCGATCTACGATCTACTGTAGGGTCTGGATGAGATAGTTTTGGAGTATAAAATATTGGAATATCATAAATTTTTATAATTGCATCATCATAGTAAATAGTTTTCTTCTTTTTATCATGAGTCATTAGTTCTGATTGCAATGACCAAGGAGGACTCTTGTCATTTTCTCTATAATCACACAATGTAAATACACATTTTGTAAACTTTGTTTCATCGGATTTAATATTTACCGTATTAGAGAATATTCGTGGTTTATTTTCTTCACTTATTTTAAAAGCAGAGTCATTAAGATAAGATTTATTATCAGTTCCTAAAATTTCTCTTTTCTTTTCGTCTATAAATATTTGAGAAAAATTATAAGTATTTGATCTTGCATCTATCACTTTAATATTTCCATAAGATTTAAAAAATTTATTAATTGTTGAATACTCAAATTGATCTAAAAAAATATTATTATTTTCCAAATCTTTAACAATCGCTGGGTCTTTAGATGAAATTAAATTATTTTTATTATCAAACACTATATTATTACCCTCTATTTTATAACCTTCAGAAGTCTCTATAGTAGTCGGGCCTTTGCTTTTAAGCGTTTTAAGAGTTTTATTATATTCTGCATAGTCACCTTTAAAAATATTATTTGACTGATCTACCGCAACAACTTCGTTTTTGAAAATTGTAACTTTTGTTTTTTTATCGACAAAAATTTCTTTTGACTGAATGTTTAAATTATTTGCCAATACATTCTTTGAAAAAAAAACAAACAGCAATAATATGATGAATTTATTTTTCATTTATTTGCAATATACCAATTGAGCTAAAGAGACCGATTGAAATAATCGGTATCCAAGCTGATAACGAAAGAGAAATTCTATTTGTTTGTCCTAGTGCTAAAGATAAGTCTTTAAAATAATATATCACTACACAGGTTATTAAACCTGAAAATATATATGCAAAATTATTTGATTTTCTCAAAGTATTCATAGTCAAAATTGAAGCTAAAGAAGTCATTATAAATAAAAAAAAGGGTATAGACATCATGGAGTTTAAATTTTGATCTAAATATGGCTTGCTATAACCTTTCTTTTGTAAATTTTCATAATTTAAAATTAGCTCTAGAAACGACATCGTGTCAAAGTTTCTAAATAAACCAGTAATTTTAGCGTGATTATACTGAGATTTTACATAATATTTATCAAAACTTTTACTTTTTGCTATCCCATCTTCAAACGTGCTTACATTTACATTTTTCATTTCCCACTTATTTTTTGAAATATTTGCAGATTTGGCATCTAATCTCATAACTAGTTCAAAATTTTTATTTAATTGAAAAATTGTTACATTGTTTAAAACATCTTGTTTTGTTTGATCTGCTGAAGTTATTCTTTGGCCCTCAGTTGTATTTTCCTTTATCCAAAGGCCATTTTTATTAATAGTGACAAGGTGATCTATATCTAAAGAATATTCAGATTTTGTTTTTTCGTAATATTTGATCATGGCAGATGTTATAGGATTAATTGCAAATAAAAAAATCCATCCAATAATAAAAGATGTAGTAGCAAGCGTTAAAAAAATTTTAAAGTTTGAAAAACCAAACACTTTTAATGATAACAGATCTCGAGAATTTCTCATTTGTAAAAGAAACCACATGCTCGATATAAAAATGATAAAAGGCAGCAACTTTATTATCATATTCGGAATATAAAGAGCGGTTAGTGCGATTGGCATCAGGATTGTTGTATTTGTATTTTTAAAAAACTCAATTTCTTCAAATAAGTTAAGTATTAATCCAAAACAATAAAAAATTAATATTACCTTAAAAATGGTTTTTAAGTACCCTGATAGTAAGTAAGATAGTAGAATATTCATTTTGAAGTAATGTCCCTAGAGGTTTGATAAATTAATAAAAAGTAAAGAAACAATATTAGTAAAAGGGGAGTAGTTAAAAAGATCAAACTTATAATTTTAGACAACCCTGTGTAACGAATTATTAATTCTGCGTACAGAAGAACTAAAAAGCTTATTGTAAAAACACTATATTGATTTATAAATCTTTTTTTTTGTCTCTTATTTTCAATTAATAAAAAAGAGCACAATAATGCTATAATTGGGATATACAGAGGCAAAACCAATCTTCTATTCAAAGTGGTAACAATTTCTTTTTTAGTTCCTTCTTTACAATTAGTTATATTAAAATTTCTTCCCATTAAACACATTGTTAAGTCATGAGTACTTGTTTCTTGTAGTTTTGGTAAAATAATTGTATCAGCCTGCAGATTTTTGAGATCAATATTTAATTGTTTAAATTTAATTATATTTGTTTCAAAACTATCCTTCTTGGCAGTTAATATTGAACCATTAAATAAAACCATTTTTTTTTCTTGAACCAAGCCTTCTTTAGCAACTATGGTTGACGTATCACTATCTGATTTGTTTGTATTGATTTTTTTTAAAATATTTGCTTCGTCATGAATAAAAATATTCTTAATTTCATTACCAACTTTTTTTTCAACCAAGAATGTAAAACCTTGAAATGAGTCACTAAATTGTTGAACTCTTATTGTAGGTAAAAAAGAATTAAATCCATCTTTTCCTAGTAGAAGCCTAGATTTATTTAAAGCCATTGGAGTCAAGAATGTTGAAAAAGTTAAGTAAAAAATTAAAACTAAAAAAGAAACAAAACAAAAAAGGTTAATTATTTTTAATTTTTTAACTCCAGAAACCCATAAAATTAAAAACTCATTTTCTTGAATTTGTTTGATAATAAATATTAATAATGAAATCAGAAAGGCCAATGGAATAAATTTAGTTAATATTCCAAACAAATTTAAGAAAGAATACTGAAAATAAGTAAAAATTGAATATCCGTCTTCTACTATTAAATCTAAAAAATTAACAGCTCTTACTGTCCAAGCGATAACAGATAAACCAAATAAAATAATGAAAAATGTTTTTAATATTTCTTTGATATAATTCTGATAAATTTTGTTTTGTAGCATTGCAATTTAATGTATATAAATAAAGCAACATTAATTAAATTTCAATCTATGGTTTAAGTTTGATCAAATTTCCATTGAAATCTGATATATTTGCACTTATATACCACTCAAAACTATTAAATTTAAATTAAAAATTTATGTCTATTAAAATTAATTACTCAAATAAAGCAAACAAACAGTCATCCGATAATCTAGTCTTATTTTCTAACGAGAAATTTAACATTAGTAATCTGAAGAAATATCTTTCTAATTCAGAATTTACCTACATAAACGATTTATTGAAAACTAGCGATCACAAAAAAAATATGTTTGTTTTTGAGGTTAATTCAAAAAAAAAAATAGTTTTAATATCCATTAAAAAAAATTTAAAAAATTTTGATATAGAAAACTTAGGAGCAGAATTTTACAAACGAATTAATTATGGAAAAAATACTGAATACTTTATAAATTCTGATAGTTTATTAATCAATCAAGAAAATTTTATTGGTTATTTCCTTCACGGATTAAAACTAAAATCTTATGAATTCACAAAATATAAAACAAAAAAAAATTCAAGAATTATTTCTATTAATATATTTGGAAGTAAAAACAAACCATCAACCCTAAAACAATTAAAATTTAAAGCGTTAGAAGAAGGAACTTTTTATGCAAGAGACTTGGTTTCAGAACCAGGTAACATTTTACATCCAGATGAATACGTAAAAAGAATAAACTCTCTTAGAAAAGATGGTTTGAAAATAAATATATACGACGAAAAGAAAATGAAAAAACTCGGTATGAATGCCTTACTTGGTGTTGGAATGGGAAGTGTCAGAGGATCATATCTTGTAACCATGGAATGGAATGGATTAAAAAATAATTCAAAGCCATTAGCGTTTGTCGGAAAAGGAGTTACTTTTGATACTGGCGGTTATTCATTAAAGCCAGCAAGATTTATGGAGGACATGACTTATGATATGGCAGGG
>MDSV01101967.1_pt1 | contig 15698 bp, 19 predicted proteins | sample 810851 | NCBI WGS metagenome assembly MDSV01 (sample SAMN05326640, study PRJNA326480) | marine metagenome | isolation source: seawater | place: Atlantic Ocean: North East | collected 2012
ACGGTTAATTATTTTTGGCGAAACAATTATACCTCGTTGCTATGCCGGCTGCTTTTCATACAAAGATCAACAACCTCTAGCCCATAAGGACAATGTTTTGTCCCTGATGGGTTTAAATAATCTTGCGATTACCAGTTAACGAACGATGGTTCTACATCAATGTTAATTGGATTAATGGGGGTATATCCAGATTCCAACAGGCGATTAGAATAGACGGGCTTTACATTATCAGCAGTAGAAACTGTGATATGAAATACCTGTCCATTAGACCGTTCTTTTTTACCATCAACTGAAACAACTAAAGCTTGCGCTTTATCGTCAGAAGCAACACCGATAACTTGGACATTATTGGGATTGGAAGGTAAAGGGGAATTATTAGGAATACCAAAATCTACGGTTATATGGTGCATAAAGTGATTACAGTGAACTGGTGAAGCAATGCGCTTGATTTGTTCGGGTTTCACTAAATAGCAAGAATAAGCCATATCATTAGTCCTATTGTGTAAGAAAAAACATATAGGACTCACCTGTTTGGTGTGTCCCAAACAGGGTTTCGTTTTGCATAAAGCTGACGAAGAACGAAGCTTCGGTTTAAGATTTTTTTCCGTTAAAGTCTCTACTATTTTGTACAATGCACAATGTAGTTGAGACACAAGTGACTTCTGCGCGGGAGTTAAATGACCATAATGGCCATAAAAAAAGTGCTAACAGAAGTGTTTTGTTGATTTAAGTTTAGACGAACCTGCGGCGAAGGTAAATACCACCAGCACGATATTTCCCCTAATTCAGTAACTAATACAGATATAAAAAACTCATACTTTTAACGTCGCACTATCAAAGTCAGAATAAAACAAATATTATTTCTATCTAGGTAGCGCATAGCCGTATTCGATTAAGCAAAGGAATGACAATGGGCGCTTTTACTCTCATACCATTTGGATTACACCTGAAAAGCAATCAGGTAGTAGATGTTGGCAGCGTTCAAAACGGAATTAAGTGCGACTGTATATGCCCATCCTGCAAAACACCTTTAATAGCGCGACATGGTTCCATCAAAGAGTGGCACTTTGCTCACCAATCAAGAGACGTAAAAAAGAAAACAGTAAAACCCTGTGATTATTCCTTTGCTGTATCGGTAAGGTTAATGATGAAACAGTTATTTGAAGAAGGCGCGATGCTTTGTCTACCTGCCTATTTAAAAAGCTTATCTTCCACCATTCCGGGGTCGGAGCACCCATACTCACATCGATACACTTTGACTGAGGAAAAAGTGGTTCAGTTCGACATTGTGGAATCAGAACTGATGCGCAATGGCGTAATGGTAGATCTTGTTCTTAAGATTGGTTCGTTCGAACTGGTTGTGTACATTACGTATGATGGTCGACGTATACCAGAACAACTCAAAAGCCCAGAAAACAATTCTGGGGTAATAGAGTTTAATGTAATGTCTTTAATGCAGGCTTTTGAAGAAACCAAGTCTGGTCAATATAAAGACGCTCTCATTGAGTTCCTAGCGCGTTCGCACACCGGTAAATATTGGCACTATCACCCTAGAGAAGTACGATTTCAGCAACGCCACGATGAGTTTGTTTGTGAAAATAAAGAAACATTACTAGCTGATATCGACACTCCAAGAGGCATATATCAGAACACGAACATTTATACAGGGCCTGCGACTCATACTAACACGACAGAAATCGCGAACGCCTCCCCAAAAACCTTAAGTACTTCAAAACAACAATCACGCATTTATGCGCTCGAAAAAGGGTCCGAATCCGTTTACGTGTTATTAGGTAGTCACAAAGCTTCCTATGAAAACGGTGAAGGATTTCGTGAAAATACCATGGGAAAATACACTGACTTCAGAGAATCTATGCTCCACCTTTGCATAAAGTGCGAACAGAGCTGGGAGGGGAAATCAAACCTATGCAATCAATGCCAAAGTTTTGAGTACACGCGCTCTGTTTTTTAACTTCTACGGGGGTTAAGGGTGCCCATAGTTTGCAGATTCGTATCACTTTTTTATTTTAAGCTTCAAATTTAAAATCCTCGCTGTCCTTATCAAGGCCCTGAGCATAAAGCATTGCGTCTCGTTTCAACTCAGCAAATGCAGCTTTCGCCATGTTTAGCTTGCTTGCATCCATCTTCGTTTCATCAAATACACGTTTATACTTAGAAAAGAATTCACTCTGATTTTTCACATTGGTAGCGTTCGATATCATCTGCCAAAATTTCTTATCCATGAACTCACCTTCCCCCCAGATGAAGTATTGCTCTGCTATAACATAAATTTCTTCAATGCTATAAGCTCCTGTATCACTGGTAGAATCAATCATCACTGCGATCCATTCGGTGCCCGAAGCTGAGCCTAAACGCTTCTTTAACTCTTCAAAATCTTCGTTAACCATATTTTTTGAATAAATCCTTACCGGTTTCGATAGAGAGGCCAAGCAAAGTAAAATAAATAACAAGCTATGCCATCATTGGAAAGGTTAACGCCTTTATTGTACAAAGTTGCGCGGCCTACAATGAGCCATGAGATAAGTAATGGTCCAAACAAATACCCATACAGGAAAAAAGCTACCATAAACACAAACATCATTACCAAATATTCTTTCATAAATTCCTCAGTCAGGGATTACTTCAATTAAAAAGACTGCGGAATATGTAAAACTGGACATTGTGTGTATTTTTATTATTTTCCATTAGCTCGATTCACGCATTTCTGCGTGATTAACGATGTGATTTTTAGGTAATTCGTCATCAACAGGTGACACATCACGCATTAATTCATCACGCAGCGACGCAAGTTCATTTTTTGCACCAGTGTAAAACGCGTTTACCAACGCTTTTTCTTTATCATTTAAAGCGTGAACAAGCTTTGCTTTTTGTTCTTGGCCTAAGTCGATTAAGCGCTTATCGATGTACGTGAATGTGTTCATTGCTGCCTCGTGTTTCCCATTTGCCTATTTCAGTAAAAATTGACTTTTGGTAAGCCATCCAATTGCGTCTTGACCAGTGTACTCAACAAGAAACTTTTCCTTTGACTGATCATACTCAACGATTACAGCAGAGCCGTAATCAGTAATAATTTCCTTGCCATTTATATTCGGTGCCATGTCTCTGTTTCCAATATCGTTAATTAAGGCCAAAACGGACTTTTCAGCCAGTCAGTTACAACGCTCATCTGCTTTTCATCCAAGTGAGCAGCTGCTTCGATGAAGTCAAAATTAAATTGATTGTTACCGCACCATACACCCGCAGCAAACCTTGCCATTATTTGCTCACCTCTCGATGCAACTTCACAGTACTCATCAACACTGCTTGAAATAAGCTCCCTCTTGCTGAAGTCAAACAACGGCCATAGATAAGGCATTTCTTCTTCAATCCATGTGGCGAATCTAGCTTGGCTAGATGACAAAGAGGTATTGATTTCCATTGTGTTTCCTATATCAGCTTACTAACGCACGAACACGCGCTAAAGCTTCACTAATCACGTTCTGGGGCGCTTTTTCGATAAACTTGATGCCTCGATAGTCATAGTCAATTGTCTTTACCTGTTGGCATAGAACAACCCCTTTTGTTTGCGTTTTATCGCCCAAATTAACTTCAAAGCCATGCCCTCTTACCGTCGATGTAATTGGTGCAACCAGAGCAAGTTGGATCTGCTTGTTAAATGGCTCCGGTGACAACACCAAAGCTGGCCTTTTATGCGCTTGCTCATGACCAGCAGATGGATCGAAATCAGTGAAAACAATGTCACCGCGAACAGGAATATACTTCTTAACCACTACAGCGCCTCTTTGCCAACGGGCGAATCGTTCAACCACGCCTTATCATCATCATCCAAAGTCATTGTCTCGGGACTGCACTGAGCCAGCAGCTCATCAAGGGAATACTCTAGCTGACGCATAGGCTCAATGATAATCCGCCCATTTTCTGTTTTAACGTCAATCTTTTCGTTAACGTCAAGATCCAATTCCTTCAGCAACGCAGCAGGAATAATTACCCCTTTTGAATTACCATACTTGCGAATTACAGTTTCCATAACACCCCCCCCACGTACCAACAATGTTTATACATTAACACAATCAGCCAACGTTGCAACTTTGTTGGTACTTTAAATTGTTTAGACAAAAAAAGCGCCAATGGCGCTTATTTCCCATGCCTAAAATTGCACTTTTTCTGAAGAAAAATATACTTTAGTAGTCTAAACATTGCCACAATTGGAGCAATTAAAATGGGCGATGTCGGAGACTGAACAAAAAACGTCACCATATCAAAACTGTAGACTTCATAAAGGGCTAATATATCAGAAAAAAATGATGCAAAACGAGATAAACTAGCCAACCCAGAAGCAAATGAAAGGCGAATGACTTGAACGCCACTAGCAGGGCTGTGGGAGCAGCTTATTATCCATGCTTTTTGCCGACAAGAGGGATAACCTGATTGAAGAAGCCCTCTTATTTTCCTAAACAATGAATTTATCCCATTTCCCGTAGCTTGCTCTAATATGACCTTTTCGTAAACTCAACCCAATTAGCAATGCGCCACATAGCAAGCCTGAAACAACTGAAACCAGAGGGGCACCGTGCAGAAATGGCGTGGTAAATAATGCCAGGCCTAGAGGAACAAGCGCATAACGTGCCATGCGCCCAGACTCGGCAGTAGCAGTAACAACGACTGTCAGGACCAGAGCGCCCACCACATGATCAGCATTGGCCATGCTGCCCTCTGCCCCCAGCGTCAGACGGGTGAACATCAGCCAAACTCCGATAGGAATGCAAAGCGCAAGATTCCAGGGTAAAGTAACGCCACCACCAATCATGTCTTTAAATACCGTGATGGGGCCCCGTTCAAACTCTCTTTCATCACCCTTCCAGGCTCCTGTATCAGTATCGCCGGTAAAGAAAATACGTAGCAATGGGCGACCTTGCTTTTTACGACGCCATAAGAATTCAGTAGTTGCCACCAGCTCATCCAGCGAATAAGGAATTTGAATCAGCATGGCTGCTGCACCAACCAGGCAAAGTGTACACCAGGTTCCAATAACGATGGGCTGAATAATAATGAAGAAAATCGACACCACGCCTAATGGCACAATCATGATGCCGAACAGCATTACCAACCAGGGCATGGTGCGCCAGCGGCGGGTTGACCCCATCAGGCCGGTAAGAATTTCCAGCGCATAAGTCATAGCACCTAACCCGGCGTCGGGAACCGGCCACGCCTCAGATACCTCAGATGTGATAATTTCTTCGGTGCCATTTTTCGGGTCACCGCCCCCGCCTGCAAAAAACGGTTCCCATACCGCGTCTATATGTCCTAACTGGAAGGCACACAAATAGCGTGAAATAAAAAAACCTACAAATGCGAGCAAAATAATAGGCATCCGTTGCACCCAGCTTGACGGATTAAACTCCCAACCGGGCGGAATATTGGGGCCGGTCTCCGCCGCTATTAGTGATACACCGGGCGTTGGCCGCGAGCACACGGCAAAAGCAATAATCAGCATGCCCACTAACGTGCCGTTCAGATAGGCCCCCGCCGTAGGAGCCCAGAACACCAACGGTGCCGAGAGCACCCAAAATCCGACAATTCCCGCGGCCCAGCGAGCCTGGCTCATTCGCCATGACAGACTTAAACCGGCAAACACCAGCAGTGCCAGACCCGACCCCATGTCACTAATCGTCATTGCGCGGCTTTCATACCCCAACAAAAATGGCGCGGTTAACAACCAGAACGCCAACCCGATATTCATAAAGTGGGCCCAAATAAAGTTGCTATGGGCGTCACGATAATGATCTTCGTGCTTTTCACGAATTGCGTTGGCGTTAACTTCTTTTTCCTTCGCCGTTTGCATCCAGTCTGGCAAAGTGATGCCATTGGCTTTATACCAACCTGGCGGATCTTTTTTCAGATTGTCAATTAACCGTTCCAGTGCATCATAAATGTGGTGCTGTGGTCGCCAATTTAACTGTTCCTTTACCCGGCTGAGATTAAGGTCATAATGATCACTTGATAAATCAATCATGAATGGTTTAATGAACGGCTTTTCACCATGATCAAAGGCGTCAGGTACCACCGGCTCGGTTTTTTCTTCCAGCCAAGCTCCAGGTTTAGCAACATACTCCGGTATTTCGATGGTGTTCCACTCTCGTTCACCATAAATCAAATGACCAATTCGATTTTGCAGCGCCTGATAACCCATTACGCTGTCTTCGCCGGCCAATAGTACATTTTCTTTGGGCACTTCATGGCGCTTTTTAACCAGCTCGGTAAACAATGACACCATATCGTCTTTATGCAAAAAAGCTTGTCCGGCCATTTTATCGCCCGAGTACACCCAACTCTTAAATTGCCGCTCGTAAATGCGGGCGATCTGATAGCTTAAAGTGGGAACAGCGGTGTGGTCATCGTACAAGCCAGCCATTCGTAACAGGGTATAGGGAATTTTGCCATGATGGCTGCGAATGGCTTCTTCGGCATCGGCTTTAGACTGCGGATAGGTCCAGCCGGGCTCAATGGGCGTATCCTCGATAATTTTTTCTCCAGGGACCCCTGCCCGATGAATGAGCATGGTGGAGGAATAGATGAAATGATCCACATCAAAGCGCTGCAGTTCGGTTAGAAAATCCGCCGTTCCCTTTACATTGAGAGCCTCATACAAGGGGTTGTCTTCGCCCGAGAAATCATAATAGGCGGCAAGGTGAATCACGCAGGCAATATGACTGCCATGTTTTTCATGAATTTTATACAGCGCAAGGGAAATGGAGTCTTTGGAGGTAAAATCGCACTTGTAACTTTCATCGGCACTTTCGCAAGGTGTCAAATCCAACCCAATAAGGTGATAATCTTTTTTCAGCACCTCACAAAGTGCACTGCCTACGCCGCCAGATGCACCAGTTATCAGAACAATCCGCTTTTCTGCTGCTTGTTGTGCCATCAATAAGTCCTTGCCAGAAACCTAAAATTAAGAGGGTTACTATTGAGTAACGAATCAACCCGCGTTTCGGGTCATTGACAGAGAGAAAACGATGAAAATAGACAAAATCTAATCAACTTCGGCAATTTAGGGAAACGCGCCGCGTCTGCTTGATAATCGATAATGCGGCGGGACAGTGTAAAACTTGCGAACGACAGGAATATACTTTGTAGTAAAAACACGATTGGTTTGGGGAGCCATCATGCAAGGAGCCTTTGCTGCCACACCGCGTTGGTTAATAAATGCCATAGACTAATGATTTTAATTGAATAAGTAAGATTGCACGACCGCAAAATGAAATTTAATGTTTTCAATGCGCGAATAGGAATAAAACTTGATGGTTTAGAGTCTCGCAATACTTCCTTGCTGGCACACGGTGTCGGCGCCCATTTGGATAAGGAGCCTCTCATGTCATTTATCTCAGCCGGTCCTGCAGACCGCCTTGAAAACCTCAAACCTAAACGCGTTACCCTTAACGATACAGAAATTCTTCTCATTCGTGACGGTGAAAACGTTTATGCCAGCAGCGCCGATTGCCCTCATAAAGGTGCGCCTCTTGAAGATGGTGCAGTATGTCGAGGCAAGTTGGTTTGCCCATGGCATAAAGGCACTTTTGATATCGCCTCTGCTGATGTATGCGAGCCACCTGCACTAACAGGATTATCTCGGTATGCGGTTGAAATACGTGACGGCGAGGTACTTGTGGATCCCGAACAGGCCACCGACAGCACCGATAAACGACAAAACCGATTAACTGCAGTTAACGCACATTCTCATATTGTGATTGTCGGCGCTGGCGCAGCAGGCGCTGCCGCTCTGCAAAGTCTGGTGAACAATCGTTACCACGGTCGGATCACTGTTGTTGATCCAGAAGCAGATGCACCTTATGACCGAACACTGCTTACCAAAGCTGTGACAGCGGGCGACATGGAACCTGATGAGGTAGACCCCCTTGTTAATCAAGACGACATGGATATCACAGAAGTTACACGCCTAGTGGCTAAAGTATCCGGAATTGATACTGCCGCCCATCAAATTGAGCTATATGATGGTCAATCGTTGACATACGATCGATTACTTATTGCCACAGGCGGGATCCCCATACGGCCGGATTTACCCGGCGTTAATTTGTTGGGGATCCATACGCTTCGAAATATTGAGCATGTGGAAAGTCTATTAGCTGACGTTGAAAACACGAACAATATTACCATTGTTGGCAACAGTTTTATTAGTCTGGAAGTGGCCGCTTCATTAAAGCAGCGTAGCGACAATATACGGGTAAAGGTTATCGCACCTGATGCGGTGCCGTTTGAAAAACAATTTGGAACCCAAATCGGGCAGTATTTCCGTGATTTACACGAGAAGCATGACGTCGAGTTTGTCGAGGGCACAGTAAGTGGATTTCATGGTACTGAAAAAGTAGCCGCAGTGAAGCTGGAAAGTGGCGAAATGTTGGAAACCAATCTGGTGCTGCTAGCTACCGGCATAACGACTGATAAAGATTTACTCAATAGCTTTACATTAACGCATCAGGGATTGGTGAAAGTGAACGAATTCCTTGAAGCTGCTGAAGATGTCTATGCGGTGGGTGATATTACCAGCTATCCGTATAATGGCTAAGAAATGCACATTGAGCACTGGCGACTAGCCCAGCAGCATGGTCGTTGCGCAGCAGAAAATATACTCGCGAGCCTAGCCTACCCTGCCGAACGTAAAGCATTTGATCGCACCCCTTATTTCTGGACACAGCAATTTGATGTAAAGTTTGAATACGTAGGTCATGCAAAAGAGTGGGACGAAATCGAAGCGGTGGGCACACCGGAAGATGAACAATACCTCGCTGTTTTTCGCAAAGATGGTAAGGAAATCGCCGTTCTGGCTAAAGGTTATCCTCAGCTGACAGCAAAAATGGTGATTGAGATGGACGACCATGTTGCGCTGTCATCGCTAAAAGCTGTACTTGAAGCTGCTTAATTAACAAGCTTTGATTTGGTGACGAGAAAGCGCGTAATGGCGCGCTTTCTATGACAAGATTGCTAACTATTCTCCGAGGCCGGTAGTCCTCACGTACAAATCCTTCTGATTAAACAGTCAGCGATTTTCGTTGTAGCTGTCTATACCAGCGATGCCCCACCCAAAATGCTGCGGTGATGTAGGGCACTCCGCCTACTACCCACATGATAAGTCCCGCTAATTGCTGATCGGCAAGGTTGCGGGATTCACCGTAAAAAGGAGTGCTGCCAAAGGTAAGAAACGCACCTAAAAAGCCCGTGTGCATTAGCGTCACCAACAGTGCCAGCAACGCATAGGGAACTTTACGGGTAAAGGCATGTAAGCAGGCCCACCAAAACCATACCGCCGATATCAGAAAGCAGGCGTGTTCGAATACGTGAATCCAGGGATTCTCCAACGCCAACATATAAAATTTCGGGATGTGCCAGAACCAGATCATCATACCGTGAAAGTAGGTGCATACCATCGGATATTGAGTGATTTTAAATGCATATTTCCATAATCTTTCCCCATATGCTCCACAAGCCCTGTAGAACTGTGGCAATGGCCGAGCCAAAGCGAAAGCTGGCGCTATTATTACCATCATAAACATATGCTGGGTCATATGCGCAGCAGAGCTATGTTCAGCCCATTCGTCCAACGGACCCAAAATGGTAAAAAAGGTGATCAAAATGGTGATATGAAATAGCCATCTCCGCCATGCAACTGCGGTAGCGTAGCGGCAGCCCCATACATAGATTATCCAGAATATCAGTACTATCACCGCCGTAAGGCTAGCGGAAAACGCGTCCTGGCCACCACTGGTAAAGGGGTTGTGCGCCCATGCACCGGTTGACCAAAACAATAACGTTGCTACGAGAATAATTAAATACATGGTGCCATCGCCAAAAGAGGAATGCCAACAGCCAGCGTCGAAATGGCCGAAGCAAGATAACTTGTCGCCGCTACACGCAGTAAAAAGCGCGACTCATTTTCTGCATTTGCCGCTACGTGCCACGACTTAAAGGCGCAAATTCCCAAATAGATAACAATAAGAAACGTAGGAATTAAAAAACTAAGGTTTATCCAATTAAATGGGCCCGCCTCGGCCGCAGGTTTAGCCAGCTGACAAGCCACCGCGACACCGCCATAAGTAAATACAAACCAGAGCGCCCAAATCACAAACCCGGCCACAAGATGCCAAGGGTGCGCGCGGGAAACTTTCATTTAGCCTCCCATATTGTTGGTAAGATCAAAAAGCTTGCGAAGCTTAGCCAAAAAATAACATGTGTAAACAACCACATGGGGCTCATTACGACAATTTCATAGGACAGCTTTGTACTGATGTAATCATAACTAACCCGCAGTGCCTGGAGCGTAGTGGTGATCACGCTGATGATACTGTGGAAAAGCAAAAAGGCCAGCATCACCAACAATACGGCATCATACGCATTAGTCGTAAATTGCAGGTCACTCGAAACAGTGATGAAAGCCAATAGTCCAACATGACCCATTCCACAGGCTGAAACGAGCCAAAGCCACTTAGCGAGCGACTTCTCTTGCTCACGGCGCAAATAGCGATTCAGACGGCGATACAAAGTCACTGCAATGGTCAGTAACGCACCACTTAGCCCCATTAAAACCGGCGAAATTGCCGACACGTCAGGTAAGGTTTTATTTGGTGAAACTGTCCACAAATATAACCAACCGAAAAGCAGCGACAAATATAAGGTGCCGTCAGCTAACAGAGTCACACACATACCCCATAACCCTGGCCCGTCAAAGGTGCGCGAGTGCAGAGGCGGCTCTCCCCGGCTCGCTTCTTCATCCGTCAGTGGTGCCATCGTCTTGTGCGTGCCGTTCTCCCAACTCCAGCGTAAAAAGAAGCCTAGACCCAATATGGCGAAAAAGATGCCGACCATATACGCTTTAGACACCAGGCTGATGCACAACCCCGCCAGGGTAGCCGCACAAATTAGAGGCCACCACGAATGGCTGGGAATATGAATAACTTCTTTTAGCTTGCCACTAATCGCATCTGTTCCATACAGTTCCCGTCGCCCGTGCTTAATACTTTTTAAGCCATGTTCGCCAGCTGGAATGCTATTAATCAACGACGGGTCGTCCCATAGTGGATGACGTGATTTTACCTCAGGGATACTGGCAAAATTGTAAGATACCGGCGGCATGCCCGTGGCCCATTCCAATGTATCAGCTTGCCAAGGATTAGATGAAGCCTTTCGACCATATCGAAAATGTAGCGTCACATCTAAGACGAGCATTAAAATACCAATCGCGAGCACGAAGCCACCAATGGAAGAACTCAGATTTAACCAATCCCAGCCCAGGCCACTTTCGTAAGTAAACACTCGGCGTGGCATGCCCAACAGACCAGTTAGGTGCATGATCAGAAACGTTGAATTAAATCCGACAAACACCAAGCCAAACGCCCAGCGTCCCATTCTCATAGACGGCATTCGTCCGGAAAAATGGGGCAACCAGTAATATAGGGCGGCGATCAGCGGAAAGAACATACCGCCAATAAGCACATAATGAAAATGTGCCACTACAAAGTGCGTATCGTGCACCTGCCAGTCAAAGGGCACCAGTGCTAGCATCACACCAGTCAACCCACCGCAAACGAAGATAAACAAAAAGCCAAAAATCCATAGCATCGGCAGTTCAAACCGAACACGGCCTACCCACAATGTCGTTAACCAAACGAAAATCTGAATGCCTGTGGGAATCGCCACCAGCATGCTGGCAATGGAAAAAAATGCCTGGGCCAAATGAGGGATCCCGACGGTAAACATGTGGTGTACCCATAAGCCAAAGCTGATAAACCCAGTGATGATTACTGATAATACAACCCAACGATATCCCACCAGCGGTCGACCCGCGAACACTGGCAATATAGTGGAGACCATACCCGCTGCCGGCAGAAAAATAATGTAAACCTCAGGATGGCCGAATAACCAGAACAAATGCTGCCATAAAATAGGGTCACCACCAGCGTTAGGATCAAAAAAAGGCATTTGCGCTGCCCGCTCAAGCTCTAACAGAATGCTAGCCAGAATCAGCGGAGGAAAACCGAACACGATCATTAACGCCATCGCGAGAATATACCAGCAGAAAATAGGCATTTTGCTCAAACTCATGCCCGGCGCTCTCGTACGCAAAATCGAGACGGTAAGCTCAATACCTGCCGATACTGCAGATATTTCCACAAAAGTCACTCCGAGTAGCCAGAAGTCTGAGCCCGCGCCGGCGGAATAGTCGTCGCTGGATAAGGGTGTGTACATAAACCAGCCCGAATTAGGCGCGATGCCTAGCACCAGACTTGACAGCAAAATCAACCCTCCAAAGAGGTAACAGTAATAGCCTAAGGCGCTCAAACGGGGAAAGACTAGATCGCGCGTGCCGATCATCTTTGGAATAAGATACATCGCCGCGCCTTCCAGAACCGGAATGGCAAACAAGAACATCATAATAGTGCCGTGCATAGTAAAAACCTGTGAATACAGGTCGGCAGTAATGAGTGTCTGACCTGGCAACGCCAATTGCGAGCGGATCAGCATTGCCAGCAAAATGCCTACGAGAAAAAAGATCACCCCGGTTAGCATGAATCGCTGACTGATAGAAGTATGGTTTACCGCTGCAAGATTGCCCCACCCAGGTAGGTTATCCCACACCTTGGCAAAATTTTTGTGTAGTTCTGATTTGCCATTCATTGTGTTTTACCTTGTTGGACGAGCCATGCATCAAACTTCTCAGCAGAATGAGCAATGACTTTAAAATGCATTTTAGCGTGAGAAAGGCCGCAATATTCGGCGCATTGGCCACCGAACTCACCTACTTCATCGGCTTGCAAACGCACGATGTTCGTGTGCCCCGGGATCGCATCAATCTTTCCTCCTAGCCGTGGCACCCAGAAGCCATGAATCACGTCCGCACTAGTCACATGAATATCAATTGGCGTATCGACAGGAATATGAATTTCATCTGTTAGTTCAATATCATGTTGCGGATAGGTTACATCCCACGCCCATTGTCTGGCATGCACATCAATTCGCACAGCGCGCTCATCTGCCAAAGGCAGCATAATATTCCCAGCTGGAATACCAAAAATGAGCAATACGGTTATGCCCACCGTGGGTAACACAATACCGCCCCACAAAACCATACGAGTAAGAACGCGTTTTACATCTGCATCGCTATATTTACGATTGCGTCGGAAGCTGGCATACCACCAGAGTGAGCAAATCCCCAGTAATACCACGACTCCAACCGTGAGCATGCCCCACCAGATTGTGGTAACCGCCTTGGCTGACGGACCTGCAGGGGCGAGAATGGAATACGGCTCACTGCAACCTGCCAACAATAAGGCACTGGCAGTGAAAAGATATTCTGTTACTCTATTTACCAAACTCACTCCTTAAACGGTATTTAGGATCTGATGCTTCTATGTCGAATTCAATAATCAGCAGCCGCGCTTCACTTAGGGGGCATGCACTACATCCAGCCCTGATCCATTTTCCCATCGCGTTTTTGCTCATACTCATTGTCACAGATACTGTATTTATCCTTACCAGCGATCCTTTCTGGGCTGAAGCCAGTTTTTGGCTTACTGCTGCTGGACTGGCATTTGGTGTTTTGGCCAGCCTTGCCGGTGCCATTGATGTTTTTACTGTACATATTATTCGCCATATTGTCGCAGCCTGGGCTCACGCCGTTCTAGCAGTAATGACGCTATCGCTGACCACATTTAACCTTACCTTACGCTTAGGCGATAACCCCGGCGAACTTATTAATCCCTGGGGAATCTATGTCAGCGTTCTAGCTGGCATCCTTATCGGTATTACTGGTTTTTTGGGCGCTCAACTGGTTTTTGCTTACGGCGTAGGTGTTAACGAGCCTCAAAATAGTGAACGCTAAGTTGAGCCCTAGATTGGCCATGGCACAAAACCAGGTGCAGCAGGTTTTGCCAGGACCACAAACAGTATGCTTCCGACGCAGCAAAATATCGCTATCAGAAAGTACCAGCTAAAGCCTGCCAGATAACGCATTTCCTGGCGTTCAAGGCGCGTTATCAGTAGCCCAAGGCTCGCGTGCAATATCACCAGTATCGTCACAATGGTTAGTTTCACCATCAGCCAGAAAGTAAGGGTGTCGTTTATTACAAAGACCAATGTTCCCGCAATAATAGAAATGATAGCCGCGGGCGAAGCCACATACGCGAATATCAGCCGCGCTACCGACCCCATTCCAAATGGAATATCGATAAAGTCTTCGCGCATTTTCGACTCAGTAGCAATTAAGATTGGCAAATACAACACGGTTGCCAACCAGATCAGAAGACCGAAGATGTGAAGACCTAAAAGCCAGAGCATGAGCAACCTTACATTTATTTCATAATACTAGTTACAGCACTCGCCCCTGAAATGGTTTAGAAAAAAATGAATTTTTGCGATCGCACGTGACGAAGTGAAGTTAGCCGATCCCTTATTAGAGAGTAAATGAACAATATAATTCCAACCTACGGTCAGCGGTAGAATATTTACTTGTAGATAAAAGTTACTGTACATACGATCTATACACAGTTTCTCAAAGAGCAGAGATGATAAAAAATGAAATGTTCCTCACTTAACGTTGGAGCCTTTTACAAGTTAAGTAAGAGTAGAATAAAGCCTAGCTAGGCTGGCACTTGCAGCTTGGCGAGAGACACATAAGATTTCCAACTTTGACGGGTCTCACCGGAGAAAAACAGGCAACTCCATGTTTAAGAATTTAATTATTGCTACATGTGCGATCGTATCATCCTTCATTTCCATAATGTTAATCGGTAATTTAACGGTTGATCCTGATAATTATATCAACATATCTAATAAAAAATACGATATTAATTTGTCAGAATTAGAATTATACTGGTTACTTTTATCACCCGACTTCTGGAGAAAACCTTTTATTGAAATTCTCACACAATCTTTTAACAAAGGTGTATTATTTAATTTTTACAGCGGACTTTCACTTCTCACTTTCTCTACAGGCCTCACTATTTATAACTTTTATATAAGGAAGATCTCTATGGAGTACGCTGCATTATTGTATATACTTATGGGGTGGCTTCACATTATGTTGACGAAAATAATATTAATCGTCAGTATCCCTGCGTTTTTGGAGGGGCCTGTAATATCGGTAAGCTGTCTTTCATTGTTTTACTTCTCACTTTCTTCACTATTATTCGCGACCTCTAAAATTATCTTATCAGTTGTTAAATTTGGTCGATTTCAGCAATTACAATATTAGAGTCTTAATATGGAAATAGAGCATGAATATCTGATTATAGCCTCGAAAGCCTCTATGCTTGCAATTATTTTAGGAATCAACCTTATATTCTTCTTTACGCTACTGGTTTTTTCTGGTTTGATAAATAAAAGAAAAACACGAGAATTGAGAAATGCAAATTTAAAATAGCAGCTTGATCCTCTAACCAGTTTGTATAATCGTAGAGGTTTTGAAGAAGCTCTTTTATTTTCCAATATGACATCAGGTTATTTATTACTGGCCGACATTGACAATTTCAAGAACGTAAATGATATCTACGGTCATCAGTCTGGCGATAACGTATTGTGTGAAGTAGCAGAGAGACTGTCAAACAATGTTAGACATTTTGATATACTTGCACGTTTTGGAGGTGAAGAGTTTATAATATTTGTCCCCA
>MDSV01041110.1_pt1 | contig 15697 bp, 11 predicted proteins | sample 810851 | NCBI WGS metagenome assembly MDSV01 (sample SAMN05326640, study PRJNA326480) | marine metagenome | isolation source: seawater | place: Atlantic Ocean: North East | collected 2012
TGCTCATACAAAAAAACCCGGAATTTCTCAAGAATTAAATAGATTATCTTTTTTTGGATTTTTATGTCAATTAAGAAAAACAAATTTACATATATCTGCAGAAGGGGCTAAGGTAATTGGTCCAAGATTATTACATCCTACACAATATGGATATTTATGTCCTTTACATTCTCCCGATGGGGGAAATGTTGGTTTACATAAACATTTATCTGCATCTACTGTTATTACAAAGGGTTGTTCTGGTAAAAAATTTATAAATTATTTAAGAAAATTAAAAATAAAATTATTAGAAGAATGTTCTTTAGAATATATGAAATATACAACCAAAATTTTTATAAATGGTGCTTGGATAGGATGTTGTGACGAACCCATTAAAATTTTAAGTATAATGAAACTTCACAGAAGAAACAATATGATAGATATATACACCAGTTTGGCATTTAATATAAAAAAGAATGAAATAAATATATGTACAGATGCAGGAAGACCACTCAGACCACTATTTTATATGATGGCTGATAATAAAATATCTTATGAAAGAGAAAATGTATTAAACGCTTACGAAAAAGATACAATAACTTGGAATAATATAATTTATGGATTTGGTAAAAATAACAATGTATTAGAAAAAGAATGTAAAATTTCAATTACTCAATCTTCCGTTGAATCTTTAGTTCAAAATAGTTCTGTTGTAGATTACATTGATACAGCAGAAGCAGATACATTATTATTAGCACAATCAAAATATGATAAAGAAATTTATGAGAAAAAAAGAGTTACACATTGCGAAATTCATCCTTCATTAATTTTTGGGTTAATGGCAAATCAGATTATTTTCCCAGAAAATAACCCTTATCCAAGAGATGCATTCTCGTGTGGTCAGTCCAAGCAAGCAGTATCTTTATATAATACAAATTTTCAAAATAGATTTGATAAATCATGTTTTGTTTTAAATTATGGTCAAATACCTTTAACAAAAAGTAGATACTTAAAATATGCTACAAAAGAACAACACCCTTATGGTGAAAATGCAATTGTAGCAATTATGTGTTATTCTGGATATAATGTTGAAGATGCTGTAATATTAAACGAAGGTTCATTAAAACGAGGTTTGTTTAGAACAACATATTACAACACATATCAAACATTTGAAGAATTAGAAAAAATGGGAAATATGACAGTAGAAAAAAAATTTATGAATGTTTTAGAAAAAGATATTGTTGGTTTAAAACCAGGATATGATTATCAACAATTGGATGAAAAATCCGGAATAATTAGAGAGAATAGTAAGGTTACAGAGAAAACAGTTATAATGGGTATGGGGACAAATAGTATTACAGATTTAGATACATTTGTAGATAATTCTGTTTATGCTAAAAAAGGTCAAGTTGGGATAGTAGATAAAGCTTTTATGACAGAAGGTGAAGAAGGCAAAAGAATTGCGAAAGTAAGAATTAGAGGAGAAAGAGTACCACAAATAGGAGATAAATTTTGTTCTAGAGCTGGTCAGAAAGGCACTATTGGAATTATACTTCCCGAATGTGATATGCCTTGTACTGAAGATGGAATAAGACCTGATATTATTGTAAATCCTCATGCAATGCCTTCAAGAATGACCATAGGACATTTGGTTGAAACTTTAACAAGTAAAACTGCAAGTATATATGGAGGGTTTGGAGATTGTACAGCATTTACAAACAAAGGGCCCAAACATGAAGAGTATGGTAAAATGCTTACTGAACAAGGTTATCATTCATCTGGGAATCAAATATTATATAATGGTATGACTGGAGAACAATTAGAAACAGAAATATATTTTGGACCAACATATTATTGTAGATTGAAACATATGCCCAAAGATAAAATAAATTTTAGAGCAAGAGGTCCTAGAACAGCATTAACGCGTCAAACAGTACAAGGGAGAGCTAATAATGGTGGGTTAAGGATTGGAGAAATGGACAGAGATTGTTTAATTGCTCACGGACTGAGTTCTTTTATAAAAGAATCTATGATGGTAAGGGGTGATGAATTTGAAATAGCAATTTGTAATAAAACTGGATGTATTGCTGTATATAATGAAACAAATAATATATTTTTAAGTCCAATGACAGATGGTCCCATCAAATTTGTAGGAAACTTGGTAGAAGATTTAAATATTGTAAATATAAGCAAATACGGCAGAGATTTTAGTATTGTAAAAGTTCCTTATGCTTTTAAATTATTGATTCAAGAACTTCAAGCTATGAATGTTCAAATGAGAATAATTACAGATGATAATGTAGACCAATTATTAACATTGACAAAGGGTAATGATATTGTTAAATTAACAAAAGAGAAATATCAAAATTTTGAACAATTACAAAATGATATCAGTGCTAAGCAATTCAATGACAAGGGTGTTCCATTAATTAAAGAAAAAACCCCTCAAGAAGAAGCAAATCCACAAAAAAGTGTTGTTTTTGACGATGATGGTTTTAATGAAGGGACAGACACTTACGTTCCAGCACCAATCGATGACGATAGCGGTGATGATTTACAAGATATACCAAGTGCAGACGAACCCCTGAAAGTAGGAGACTTGGTTAGATTACAAGGTATTTCAAAATTCAACGGAGAAAATTTATCTGAAGATAAAACTACATATAAATTATTAATATATGATAGCACTGATTTAGATTGGTCTATGGAAGCAATAGATGGAGAATATGTTGGAGAAATAAAAAGCCACTTCCCTGAAAATATAATTAGATTATCAGATTTACCACCACCAGAATCACTGACATATGTACCAGTACCAGAATCCCCGACCTATACACCAGAATCACCGACCTATGCACCCAATTCTCCAAAATATGCTAGTGTAGTTCCTGAATTAAATTTAGATACTGTTGGTGAATTAGAAGAAGAAGATTTGGATGAAATAAAAGAAGATGAAGATGAAGATAAAGAAAAAATAATAACAACTGAAAGTTCTATTGATAAACAAGATACAACTGGTTTGGAAAAATTGTCAACAATTGATGAAGATAAAGAAGGAGAAGAAGAAGAAGAATCATCAGATATCAAATCAATAAGAAAATAATTTTATTTTATATAAAATTGAAAATATATAAAATGAAAATATATAAGTAAGTATATAATATGAGTAATAAACAAAAAACATTGAATAGTCAGATGATATCAAAAATATTTAACTCTAGGAAAGTAATATTAGATTTAGCAAAATCAAGGGGGTTTAATACAGATAACTATGATAACTTTACAATCAATGATATTTTAATAATGAATACAAATAAACAACTAGATATGTTATTTATAGATAATAATACAGGTAAAAAAGTATACTATAAATATCATTTAACTACTAAAATTAGAGGTCCTCATATACAAGATTATATAGAAGATATTTATTTACTAGAGGAAATTTTGACAAAAAATGATGATTTAATTATTATTGTAAAAGATAAGCCCAACGATGCATTAAAAAATATTTTAAGAATGGAATTTATAAATAATGACTTTTATGTAAATATATACAATTTGCACGATTTTCAATTTAATATTTTAGAAAACGATTTAGTTCCTCCTCATAGAATTTTATCTAGTGAAGAGAAAACAGCGATAGCAAAAAAATATAATATTTTAAATGATTCTCAATGGCCTGAGATTGATAGATTTGACCCCCCAGCAATGGCCATTGGATTGCGACCAGGCGAAGTTACAGAAATTACAAGAGATAGTCCCACTGCTTTAGAAACTAATTATTACAGGTTATGTAAATAATTTATCTTTATAATATAATAATGACTTTAGAAAATAAATTATCAAAATTAAAAAATGACTGGAATATAACAAAACAAAGATTTATAAATTCCTATCCACGTAGTAAATTTAATAAAAATGATAGAGCTTTTATAACAAGTGAAGAAAAATTAAACCAAATCAAAAAAGAAATAGAAGCATTATATTCTAGTACCAATGATGATATAGCAAAAAATGGCGCATGGTTAGATTTTTTTAATAATTATATAGAAAATATTAAACAAACTATAAATGAAAATAAATTAAGTTTAGTAACACAAAAAGGGGAAAATTTGTCAGGATTACCATTAAAAACGGATAAATATAATAATAATAGTTTAGCCTATATTAATATAAGCTATTATATAATATCTGTATTAACAATGTCTTTTTTTATTTATAAACAATTAAAAGTATAAATGTTTTTTCTATCATTAGTTTATAAATAAATGTTTAAACAAGGTAAACAATTTGAAAGAAATCAAAGAAGATATAAAAGATTAGTAACTAATAATAAATTAAATTTAATATCTACAAAACAATTAAATATAGTACAAAAATTAAAATCAAATAAATATGCTCCTTTAAGAGAAGGATTAACAGATATGAAAGATATGGAGAAAGATATGAAAAAAGATATGAAAGATATGGAAAAGCCATATCCAAATAAATTAGAAGAATTAGATAAAGAAGAGACAGCAATATTATATGACCTTGAAAATAAATTTAATGCTAAGTTAGAGGATTATAAAACTAAATATGGAATTTATTTAAATGAAATAACATCCCAACAATACACATCATCTAGAAAATTATATAATAAAGTTGTCAAATATGAAGGTAAATTTTACTATATATCGGACAGGGGTACTATCAGAGAATTTGAGACAGAAGCACAAATACCAGATAATAGAGGTAAGGGATGCCCTGATTTTAATAACGATATATTAAATGCTGAACAATATTCAAAATTTAAAAATTCTGATTTCGGTAATAAATTAAAAGCATTGGAAAGATGTGATACAACAAATAAAATTGTAAGTGATGGAACAACTTCTGCATGGGTTGATTCAGGTGGTTTTAAACATGTTTTTTCTTCTTATATAGATAGAAATGCTACATGTAAAGATACACCCTTAGAAATTTCTTCTGAAGAATTTAATGCTATAGAATCATCTACACCATATAGTAAAGAAAGTAAATGTCATACAAGACAAGGTAATGATTTAGAAAGCGAATTAATAACCATTAATGAAGAGATGAAGTCTATTTTACATGAAATTCAAGCACATGTTTCAAATCTTCAAGGAAAATCCTTATCTTTAAATAATAAGATAGAACAACAAAAATTAGCTATCATACAAAAATATAGAAAATTACAACAAGATAAAAAAAAATTATCAAATATGAAAACAAATGAATTATCGTATGATGCAAAAATCAAAGAACAAAATTTACTAGTTCCATCTGTTGAGATGCATAATTATATATGGGTTGTATTAGCTGGAGCATTTATTGTTACAGCAATTTATAATTTAAAATAAAAATAACTTTTTTATCTCTATATATTAGATAAAATGGTTTTTAGCAAATTTTTAGATAATTTAACAAGTTTGATATCTTCAAAAAAAAGCAAAAATGATACAAAAACAGTCGATTCAATTAAGATAAATGAACTAACACAAGGTATGATTTATTTACAAAAAAAAAAGGAAAAAATTAATAAATTAAATAGAAAAATAAAAAATACGGAGGGTTATGCTAATAATGAAGTATTAGAAAACAAATCAGAACAAGAAATAGAAGTTTTACGAAATTTAGAGAAAGAGTATTCTTCATTATTAAGTGATTATGGAGATGATTATAGATTATTTATTAGTGAGTATAATTCGTCTGTTGAAAAAGTTAATAATTGTAAGCAAGAATGTGTGACAAAATATTCATCTGGTGAGAATTCAAATGAATTAACAAAAAGTTGTCAAATTGGTTGTGCTTTTAAAAATCCTAGTATAAGTGACTGTAATAATACTTATAAAAAATCAACTCGTACCCAAATGGGTTGTAGTGATATGTTAAAAGCGCCAAATGGTAGTTTAAGGTGTCAAAATGGTAATGTGGAAACAGCTTCTTTAGAATATGTGAATAATGAAGACTATGCTGACTCAAATGGTACTTTATTGCAAAATGGTTGTTGTGAATGTGGTGGTGGAATTGGTGGACAAAAACAAAAAGTAAATGGTAAATCAATTGGTTCTTGTGATAATATACTTGATATTTATGAGTCATATTCATCATCAACTTCTCCAGGCAAAGATATAATAGAAGCTTGCAAAGCTGCTCCATTTACACAAAGTAATATTTCTTTAAGAGATAAATATGATAATTTATCAAAAAAAAATGAACATTTAAAGAAAAAAGCACAAGAGATATTCAACAAGGTAGTAATATTACGTTCAAAATACAGTTTAATTGATGAGGAATTAAGTGAAAGTGAAACGGCTTTTGACCAGACCCTTAAAGATTATGATGAATTGTATAACAAAGTTTTACAATATAAGGGCGGTAAAAAAAGTTCAAATATAAGAGATGCACAATGGGAAGATATTCAATATAAAGAAAAAAGTCAATCCTTACATGTACTAATTTGGGCAGGTTTAGCAATTTTAACAATTTTATTTGTCTTGAAAAGAATGAAAAAATAATTTTATAACTAGTTATTATATACAAATGGCTTTTCCAACTGATAATGAACAAAATACATGGGAGGAAAATTTACCCCAAGCTTTAAATGAAAAACATGAACAAACAATGGAGTATATTAAAAATTCTGAAGTTCAAGAACAATACTTACAAACAAATCTTCAAAATCTAAATCAGAGCGATGAGGATTATTCATATAAAAGTGCTCAAATAAAAACTATGATAGATGATTTGGTTGCAATGAGATTGGGATTATTAACAGATTTAAAAACGGTGTATAGATCTGCTCAAAAAGATACATCGGCAACTCGAAATAATTTAGCAAATCAATTAACTGTAAATAATATAATTAAAACTGAAAAAGAAAATGTTGAAAATGAAATAGAAAGATTAGAAAAAAACGAACTTAACAAAAAAAGACTTGTAGAATTGGGAGAATATGAATATGATAGATATACTTCACATAAAAATATTTACAAAGTAATTGCATATGGTGCACTTGCTGTTATGGTTATTGTTTTATTTAAAAGTAAATTTAATTTTATACCATCAGCTGTAGCTACAATTGCAATAATAGCTATAATAACTTTGGTATTGATTACTATAGGTCGTAGAATGTTAGTCAACTTTAGCAGAACCAATTTGAATTGGCAAAAATTTAATTATGATGGATATAAAGGTACTGGTGAAGGGGTAAAAGATAAACATCAAGAAGAAAATAAACAAAGCGTATTTAATAATATATGTAATACTATATCGGATAAAACATCATCAACCATAAATTCTTTTAGAGAGGCAGGTAATCGTGCTGAAGCAAAAATAAACGCAAATCTTTATAAAAACGATGAAGAACCTTTTCGCAATATTGTAATGGCTTCAGATCCCAAACATTCTGAAAGTTTTTACAACATTCAATAAATATTACATTTTTTAATTTCTAATTATTATATATTAAAAAATGGCACAAGAAAGAACAAGACAATTTTATGAAGAAGAAGAATCAAGAGGTAAAATTTTTCAAAAATTAAATAATATGCGAAATGCTGAATCTGAATATAATGCGGAATTATATAATCAATGTTTAATACAAAATAGCGGTAATAATATTTTTTGTGATGAGAAACAAGAAGAGAAGTTTAAAGGTGATGCTATAAAAATTATAACCGAAAAATATGAAAACTCGGTACTTCCAAAAATACAAACTATGGAAGAAAGGGTTGGTTTTATGAAAGACCAAAATAAGTACAAAAAAAGAGTAGCAGACGTATATAGTGTTTATTATAATAAATATAGCGACCTTAAAGATAAATCGCAAGAAGATAATAATAAAAAAAATGTAAATGATAGATTAGCTCATTATTATAATTCAAAAACATCTAATTTAAATTCTTTATTGTATGGTTTAAAAATAATATACTGGTTATCATTTGTTTGTGTTTTAATTTTGTTTGTATATAAAAAACAGTACAAAGATAAAAGTTATTGGCCTATGGTTTTATCTATGTTATTATTCCCTATTATATTTGAACAAGGGATTAGATTTAAGGTCCCTTTTATGGGAAATGTAGAATATCATATACCTAGTGTTTTTCAATATGCATTTATAAAATTTAAACATTTCAAAATAGATAATATTTATTTTATATCGTTTACATTGATAATAGGATATTTATTTCTTGTAAATTATATTAGTAAATTACCCTTTTAAATATACTAATTATGATTTACCACAAATAATAAAGATAATCTAAATAATATTATCTCTCCATAATATTATTTTCAAAACTATTTTTTTTAACAGAATGAGTTACCAACGAAAATCATACCAACTAATCCCAGTACAAAACCTAAATGATAGTTGAATTGCATAGTTTTGTATATTTTTAACCATGCATTTTTCTCATCTTGAGAATTTAAATGTTTTACCATGTAATCACTTTTTGGGTGTAAAATATAAAAAAAATAATTTACAGTAAAAGAGGTTGCTAATACAAAACAAATATTAGTTAATTTAGTTAATTTATTTTTTTTGTTATTAAGACCGTATAAAACTATCAATGATAAAATTAACCCTAATCCAAATCCTTTGAAATAAATATTTTTTCTTTCATTTGCAATTTTAATATATCTAGTTTTATTTTCATTGCTAAGTAATTGAAATAATGGACTGCTTAATGTTTGTTTGTTTACTCTTAAACTAACAAAAATACTTGCAAATATAAATGCACCCGCCAATATACAGGATGTTGTACACTTCATATATAATATATTAATAAAAAATGTTTATTAAAATATTAAAATTTAATTAGAATCACTGGTATCATCATCCTCACTGTCATATTCTCCATATACTATTTTCCATCCATACCAAGCTCTGTTTCTTTGTCTACCGATATTCTTATCTAATTGTTCATATAACTCTGTAGCTTTAGGAGGTCTTTGTTGATAATTTGTTTGATACCACTCATTGAAAATATTCCTGATTTCTGTTTTCTTTATTTTATCATTCTCAGTTCCCTTGGCTATATTATCGTTCATAAATTGTCTCCAGAAATTTTCACGTTCTTCATACTTTTTGGACGCTTCTAAAACTAGAGGACAATCTTTAACAACTCCTCCTGTTTTATTTGCTCGCTCAACAAGTTTGGCGGTGAATACCTGTACCCACCCTGGTAACTTTTCTTTCATATCTAAATCTTTCATGTAAACTGGTTTTTCAGGGTCATTAAGTAAACCTTGTTTTCTTTTTACTTCATAATCTAATTCATCTACAAATTCGGCATTGAAAGGAACCTGTCTAATTCTCCTCCATGTTCCTTTATCTGTAGATTTAATATTAAATAGATGATTTGTACAACAAACTAGTTCAAATTGTGGAACAAATTTACACATTGATTTTGCATACATAGCTCTTCCTTCCATTTCATCTCCTCCTGTCATTTGTTTCATAATACCTTCATTTAATTCATCACCAGCTGTAGGTTCATCCATTGAAACAAACCTTTTACCTTTTAACTTGGCTATTTCGGGAGAAGGTCCTCCAATAGACTTTCTTTTTTGTGTAAGAAGAGCGATATTTATTTTATCAGCATAATCACCTAATACTAGATTGAGTAAATCAACCCAAATAGATTTACCATTACCACCTACACCAGTATACAAAATAAATTTTTGATTTTTATTTTCACCAATTAAGGTTGATGCTGCATGGTCCAACATATATTCTCTCAACTCTTTATTAGGAAATATTTGTATAAGAACTTTGCATAACTCATCCCATTTATTTACATGTTCTTCATTATCTTCATCAAATGGAACATAATCTTGTTTTGTAGTAAATGATAAATAATCCTCAGGTAGCCCTGTTCTAAATTTCTGAGTTCTGAAATCATAAATACCATTTTCAAAACCCAATAAATATTTATTTTCATCCATCTTATGTCTAAGTTCTTCATTATAAAACTGCTCCTGACACTCACCCATAATTGATTTTTTTGCATTGTGTGATTTAAGTTTCATAGTAATTCTATTAAAAGCCGAAGCATTTTGTAGAAAAGCTTCTCTTTCAGCAGCAGACCATTGTTCATCTGTGCTTTTATCTTTTTCATTTTGTGCCGCTTGTTGATAAAGTGTCTCAATATCTTGAGATAATTTAATTCTTAACCCTATACCAGCATCACTATTTTTCCATCTATGACTTATAAACTGGAACCATTTCTTTTCAACCATACTAACACACGCAAATTCACCCATAAATAAATTTTTAGCCAGTATAGCAATATCAGTATCTGTACCTCCTCCGGGCAATGTCTTATATACTAATTGTTCTACAGAACTATCATGAATTTTTTTATACTGAATTGGATTTAAATTTTTAGCCCAATAATGAATAGAACGAAATGTTAGTCCTTCTTCTTTTTCTTTCATTTCACCCCATACTTTAAACATATTTGGTACTTCAACCCAATTAAATTTCGAAGATTTACTTGAAAATTTTACCCAAGTCCAAAATAAATTTTCATCTGTATTATGCAAAGCTAACCCTACATTCATCCACTCTTTGAATGGAATATAATAAGTCTCATCAAGTAACATGGTAAATTCATGCAATTCTTTTAAATGATAATCTCGTAAACCTAGATTATTAAATATATCCAAAATTATTTCATCTAATTCCGGCTCAGTTTTAGGAAATCCTCCAAATATTTTAGAATTATTTACTTTAACTTTTATTTTTTTATTTTTAATAATCTTTGTTTTTTTCTTATTTGAAAATTTTTCGAGTTTATCACTATATTTATCTTTTATATTATCTTTCAATAATTTTTCAAAATTTTTATTTTTAGAACTAACTATGGGTAGAATTTTTTGAATATCTAAAGAATCCACATCTTCCATATTGATAAAATATTCTCCGTCTTTGATAGATATCTTCCAATAATATTTCAATTCATATGCTTTACATCCTGGCTTACGAGAACCATATACTTGCCAGTTATTCCTACCACTACTTATACATTCGTCAAATATGTCTTCTGGGTTATTAGTACAATTAAGACCTTCATCTCCGAATATCATCATTTCATTTTTTTCTTTAGAAATTACAACTTCTCTCAACAATAATTGAATATTATGCTTCATATTTAAACCAAATATAATGTGGATACCATCTTTTGTTTCTTTGCCTTTTTGTATTACAACATCCTCTTTTTCAAATATATATACAGGAAATTCAATATTTGTTTTAAAGTCAAATATTTCTAATAGAGATTCTGAATATAATTCAAGAATTGCGGAAATTTCATCAATTGTAAACTGTCTCACCTTTACATCTTGATTAAATCTCATATCTATGTCAATCAATAAAGGACCACCATTTTCCTTATCTTGAGTTTCAGTGAGATATTCGTAGTTTTTTTTCTTAAAAACCCAGTCAAAATATAATTTATAAAATTCTGGTAATTTATCATCTGGAATATGATAACTACCACCCCATATTTTTTTCCCTGATTTAGCGGAAGGATCTCCTATTCTCGTATTAGTTATAGGTTTACTATTGTTATCTTCTTTTTTAATTCTATGAAACTTCAAAAATTCCGGTAATGTTTTAAATTTAGTTTCATTCATTTGTATATATCATTAAAGACAGATTAAATTTAAATCAATTTTGATATTTATAAAATTCAATAACTTATTTATATCTTATCATATATGGTCTGAAAAATAATAATATATAATAATTATTTAAATATTTCTAAATATTTATATTTTATATGAGTCAAGATAGTAAAATTATGACAAAATTCTCACGTAAAAGGTTACAAAAAGATATTATTGAAATTATAAAGGAACCCTTAATTGAACATGGAATTTATTATGCACACGATGAAAATAATTTTTTAAATGGATACGCCGTAGTTTTTGGACCAAATGATACAATTTATAGACATGGATGTTATTGTTTTGAATTTAAATTTCCAACAAATTACCCATTTTCTCCCCCAAAATTAACATATATGACAAATGATGGTGAAACAAGATTCCATCCAAATTTATATAGAAATGGTAAAGTTTGTATCAGTATTTTAAATACATGGAAGGGTGAACAGTGGACATCCTGTCAAAGTATTAAATCTATTTTATTGATGTTAGTTACTTTATTTCACAATAAACCATTATTAAATGAACCTGGAATTAAAGAATCTAGTTCACAATTTATACCTTATAATAAAATTATTACATACAAAAATTTAGAAATTGCATTATTGCGAAACATAGATAAAGAAAAACAAATAAATTCTATGAATAAATGTCAAGCATTTATACCAATATATGAAAATTATATTAGAAAAAACAAAAACGATATTTTAAAATATGTTGAAGAATTAAAAAATAATGAAGAAAATTCAACCCAATATGTAAGACTTTATAATATGCGGTGTAATATTGATTATTCAAACTTAAATGATAAAATACAATCAGAAATAAAAAAATTATTATAAAATTGAAATAAATATATTTATTTTATTAGTATATAAAACATGCATTTTTGTCCCAAATGTGGTAACATGTATTATTTAAAATTAATGAACAAGGATGAAGACAAACTTATTTATTATTGTAGAAATTGTGGAAACGAAGATACTTCTTTAGCAACAAATACCAGAAATTTATATGTGAGTAAATCTACAATTAAAAAAGAAATGAACTACAAAAACGTTATAAATAAATATACAAAATTAGATCCTACTTTACCAAGAATAAATAATATTGATTGTCCAAACAAAGAATGTTCAAGTAACAATAATTCAGGAGGAGAGCAAAAAAACAATTCAAATAAAGATATTTTATATATAAGATATGATGACAAAAATATGAAATATATATATTTATGTTCTTTATGTGATACTGTATGGAATACAAATTCGAAATAAAATTGAAAACAATATAATAAAGTTATATAATAATAATATAAATATGGATATTCCTGGTTTAGAAGAAGTGAATGTTGAAGAAGAATTAAAAAAAAACCCCGATGACAGTAGTTTAGTTTTATCTGAAAATGAAGATGATATGGGCGATATGGATGATATGGATGATATGGGCGATATGGATGATATGGATAATATTGGCGATATGGGCGATATGGGCGATGCAAATAGTGAAGATAGTTCAAAAAAACCAGAAGAATTAAATAATGAATCAGAATCTAAAGATAATTTAGAAGAACTTTCTTCTGATGAAGACAGTGATGATGATTATGATGAAAATATGCAAAAATTAGAACAAGATATAAATAAAGATATTTTATTCAGCTATCATCCTGAAACAAAACAAATTAATTTTAAAGAGTTAATTGCATTGTCAAATATAACAAGAAATAAAAAAGGAGAAATTATCGATGATTTACATCAAACTGTACCATTCCTTACTAGATATGAAAAAGCCAAAATTTTAGGACTACGTGCAAAACAAATTAATCATGGAAGTAAAGTATTTATAGAACTTACACAAGATATTATAGACGGTCATACTATTGCTCATATGGAATTAGTTCAAAAAAAAATACCATTTATTATAAGAAGACCCATTCCTAATGGAGGAAGCGAATATTGGAAGATATCTGATTTAAAAATTTTAGAATAAGTTAAAAAAATATTAAATATTAAAATTTTTTTAACGATCAGGCCTTGTTCTTTGATTTAATAATCTTACAAATGTTTGTTTTTTAGTCATTGTATCCGATGTACCAGCATAAATATTTTTATTATTAGGAAATAATTTTTTATTTGTTGATGTTGTATTAAATCTACCATTCGGAAATCTATTAAATTTACATACAAAAATACCATTCGTTTCAAATCCTTCTATATTTAAAAACGGTAAGATATTAATAGAACTAACAAGTGTTTTCAAACCTTCCCATACAAATTTACCAGTTACTTTGTATTTATATGTATCATTTAACACGATATCATTGTCTACAATTTCATAAAAATTATTAAATGGTAAAATACCCGAATAAATAATAGATAATTCCGATGTTTCAACATTTATTCTTTCTACTTTCCATTGAATATCTGATTTTCTTAGATTATTTTCATTCCAATTCAACATTTTTGAAAAATCAAATCCACTCCATTTTATTGTTATTGAGTCATTATTTGTTGATATCATATCACTTGGGTTTGGATTTAAATGAACAATATTTGATATATCAACAATCAATGCTGTAATATTTGTTCTTCTATCTATATTATTATAATACTTATTTTGTATATCAATATCTAAGGTATCATCATCCCATGTTGATATTCCTATTTCGTGAACATCATTCAGTATATTTATATTTGTTCCTTGTTGTATAAAATTACCTCTTTCAGACATTAATTTTTCAACAAAAATAGATTTAAATTCACTATAGTTTACATCTGATAAATTTGGTTTATTAATACCTTTAGTATTATCTATAGATATTGGGTTTCCCAAAAATTTTGTACCTGAATCTCCTAATAATGTATTTGAAAAAAATTGTAATACTATTGGTTTTACATTTAAGTTAGTATTTACTATTACATTCGGAATATCAAAAACTATATTATTATTTTTTGAAATAATTTCACCACTATCATCTATAAATTCATTTTCTAAATTACCACCAGAATCACTATCAATTCTAATTTTATTACTATTTATCAATGCATATCTACATATATTATTTGATAAAGAACCATCTATTTTTTTTTCGCGCAAACTTATATTTTTATAAGTTATAGCAAATGCTATTTGTGATTGATTTTCCCAACTACTTAAAAATGTATAATTATTTACATTAACATTTCTACTTAAATTTATCTGTTTATTTAACTTCCAATAATCTGAAATAAAATAATTATTTATACTATCTGTTTGTGGATTTGTAAAATAAGAAATATCCTCATTTAAATTAATTCTTTGACCTGTCAATAATCTTTTATTTATAAATAAATCTAATAAATTTTTTTTTTTAAAAATTACAAAATCACCATTTATTGAATCATAAGAGCTAGATGTTATATTCAAATCATTATCTACAATAACTCTAGAACTACCAAAAATACCATCTGGTACCTTTATTGATGTGTAATTTTCAAATGTTTCTAATTCTGTACGCGCTATATTATTATTTTTACCTTGAATAAATAAACTATTATTACTATTATTTTTCACATCCACTTTTCTTAAATTAATATTATACAATTCACCACTTTTAAATATTAAAATTGGTGCATTACTTATATCGTATCCATTATCTACTTTTCTTTCGTCATATTTTGTTCCAAAAAATGTATCATCAAATATTTGAGTTTCAACATTTATACCTTCAAGTATATTTACATTTTGATAACGATAAGGAATATAATTTTCAGGTAATGTTTTGATGGATATTTTATATGTTTTATTTTCTTCTATTTCTTTGACAACTGGTAAAATACTAGTATTATCTAAAAATCTTAATTGAAATATATTACTGCTTATATCATACAACGATTTAGATATGTCTATGCTTCCGGTTTCTAAGTGTGTTTCATATTTATTAATATGATTTAAACTTGGGTCTGATATATTGAAACTACAATCTATATTATGACTACCAGAAGCAATATCTGTCAAATATATATATTTTATAGGCATTTCACCATCTGAACTCAAAGAA
>MDSV01120183.1_pt1 | contig 15697 bp, 12 predicted proteins | sample 810851 | NCBI WGS metagenome assembly MDSV01 (sample SAMN05326640, study PRJNA326480) | marine metagenome | isolation source: seawater | place: Atlantic Ocean: North East | collected 2012
AAATTTTGCCGTGGTCACGAAGATTTGCTCGGAACTTACGCATCAGAAACGTAGAATTTTTTCTCTACAACAAGCTCGCGGTGGACATGCATGTCGTGGGTTGCGATGCTCTACAAAGGGAACTTTATATGCGGCCAAAAAAATCCACACCACATCCCGCATGAATTTCGACTCGGTGTTTTGCGTCGTCTTCGTCGCGCTGGCGTACAAGTGCATGTTCCACTCCAGCAAGGACGCGTCGGTCGGGCTCCTGCTCATGGTCGTGGCGTGCTCCGCGGCGTGCGCGCAAGTCATCAGCGGAAACGGGGTCACCATCGAGGAGCTGAATGCGATGGCGTACAAGATGTTTGCCAGGACGCCACTGCAGCCGCAGGCGTGCAGCGATGTTTTCTCGTGGGCGCGGCAGCTGCTGCCGCTGGGGTGGCTGTGATTTATAGTGTTTATTTTACTTTGCAACACGTAAAAATCAACATAAATAAAAAAGTAGAAACCAACACAAAAAACTAAGAAAATGCCTTGATGAACCGAGACACGGTGTAATGCACAATCTGCTGCTCCGCGCCCGCCACCTCCGTGTCCTCAAACAGGCCCGCCGAGCACGTCTTGATGTCGATGAACAAAATCAGCCCCTCCAGGATCTCCGTCAGCAGCTCCGCGATCTTGTCGTCCAGCTGCCGCGCCTGCAGGTCCTCGCACAGCCGCGAGATGCACTGGTCCCGGTCGCTGTCGTACTTTTTGACCGCGCGGTATACCACCGGCCGCGCAAAGAGGGTGGACGACGGCAAAAAGTCGTGCTGCGCGAGGCGGGTGTCGAGCGTGCTCATTTGCGTGCAGGGTTTAAAGCCACAAAGTGTGGGCGTGGTTCATATATACACGCGGGTGCCACGGTGGTGTTTTATGAGGTAACTCTTCAAGATTACCTGCCCACACCGACACCACCGAAGATACCCCTGCAAAAAAACTAAATAAAAAACGGCAGCGTCACGCTCTCGATGAAGTTGACCATGTAAAACGCACAGTCCTCCCGCGTGCACCGCAGCACGCCGTAGCTGTCACACGCCACCGTCTGCCCGGCCCGCGCACACACGCAGTGCTCGTGCGCTGGAGCTTCCCCCGCCAGCTCCAGGATTTCCGCCGTCGCCCCGTCGGGGAGTGATTTCGACATGACAAAGTTCTCTTCTGCAGCCTGTTGTGCAGAGGGTCCTCTGTGTCTCTTTGAAAAATAAACTTTGTCCATCCAGTCTGTTGCGTGGTGAACTTTACATCAATTAAGAACGCAGAAAATCCCCGAGACAAGCCTGCAAAAACACGGTCGTTTCGTGAGGTGGCCCAGGGAGGCGTGGATTTGGAAAGCCCCATGTTGCATTTCGCGACATATATAAGCAAACGTGGCGGGCGGCGTGCCGTATTGAATGTCGCGGGACGGGGCGACGCAGTGGTGCTGGGGGCTGGGAAGTGCGATGGTGATGAGCGTGGCGGTGCTCGCGGTGATGGCGTCGGGGGTGGACGCGGTGGAGTGTCAGGTGGGGAGCTATGATGATGGTTCAGGATGCCAGGCTTGTCCGGTGGGGACGACGACATTGGCGTCGAACAGCACGCAGCAATCTGACTGCGTCTGCATGGCGGGCAGTTATGAGATGTCGACGTACCACCAGGCAACGACGACAAACACATGGCAAGGTGATTATGACTATGCAGTGGCCAATGGAGGGCGATTGCTTACAGTGGACGAGGCCAAAGCGCACTGCTTGGCAGTTTCGTATGACGTGAAAGAATGGATTCCAGTGACCAGGGATGATGGAAGCTCCGATTACGTTGGTTGTAAAGACTGGCAAGTAACAGCGTCACGAGGAAAAAGTCATTGTGACTGGCATGGGACCTGTGCATCATGGACTTCAAGTCAAACTTCTCAATATTCATTCATTCTTTATATCAAGACTGGGTGCGCAAGTTGTCCGGCGGTGACCACGACCCTTGCCGCGGGGGGGACGTCGATCGCGGACTGTGCGTGCCAGGTGGGACATTATGGAGTTCCAAAAGTCCCAGTGGCACACTTCCCGCTCGACGGAAACATACTTGACAGCATGGGCGTGGCGACTTTGGGAGAAATTGGTGGTAACAGTCCAACATTTGATCCTCCCTCTGGCTCTCCTCAAGCACTGGACACCACAAGCAATGGCCATTATATTGATTCAACAACTCTGACAAACATATTCAAGGAAGAGAGTTTTTCGATATCAATGTGGATCATGAAAACATCAGATGAAACAAGTCAGTGGAAAGTACTCCTTACTCAATACGACTCAGGTGTGTATGGATTTACTATTCTTTACCAAGATTGTGAGGCTGGGGATGGAGCTGATACTTGTTCATTTTATGCGGGCAGGATGCGCACCAATGCCGGATCTTGGGCGGAAAAATATGCAAACCAAAACCCGAGACCGAAGTTAGAAAACAACGTATGGCACAATTTGATTTTTGTATTCACAGCTACTGAACTAGAGATATATCTGGACGGGACTTCGATTTTGTTACTCGAAGCGCCAGGTTCAGACACGTTTGACATCGATGATGCGCAGACAATCCGAAAACCGCATCTTGGGCTGGGAATATATTGTCAAGACTCAGGAACAGACGGGGCGTGTTCTTCAGGTTTGAAACAATTTGGCTATCGTTCAGATATTCGATTCTATCGCGGTGTCCTTACCGCTGATGAAAGGGCTCAGATTTTCAGTAGTAGATTTTCGAATCTATGCACCACTTGCCCGAACGGCGCCACGACCCTTGCCGCGAATTCCACGTCGTCCTCCGCCTGTGTGTGCCAGGTAGGGGGGTACGGCCCATACGGATCTGTCTTTGAAATCACGACGCCAATCGCTCAGTACAACCCAACCGCTTCTGAGGAATCGCAATTTGACGGCACATATGATGGAACCTCCATCGGGACGGATGTACAATGGAACACCAACACAAATGGGGGGTTTACGGTTATCGTTGCATTCGAATTGAACGATGTGAGTGGAGAAAATTATCATGGTATGAGAATTATGCACGTGCAGGAGAATACAAACGCAGTCAGTTATGATATATGGCTCGGCTTTTTTGCTTATGACAGTACATACGACAATGCCAACGTTTATTTTGATTTTGGCATATATCCTAGTAGTGGCAACTGTAGATGGGATGACCGCTCGGATCAAACTAATTTCAAACTAGGAAAGGACACCCCTCACAAATTAATTTGGACCTACATACAGAACTCGGCCACCAAAGAAATGCGTGCGACCTTGAATGGTGTTACCAAAACTTATACCTGTTCAAGTACATTCTCAAAAGCAGACATGAATGCAAACGATATTGTTGTTGGTTGGACTGGGAACGGTTATCAATATTCAACAAGTTCTGATTATTTCACGGGCAAGATATTTGGTCTGTATGTTTTCGACTCCCCCCTGCCCACCGCCGAGGCCCAGGCGTATCTGGATTCGATTGTGGTGGGTGGCCAGGACAATACAGCCTCAGCATGCCTTGCTTGCCCGCCCTCCACCACGACTTTTTTCGCGAATTCCACGTCGTCCTCCGCCTGTGTGTGTGAGGCGGGCTCTTACTCACAGAAATACCAGCATTACAAAATTTCAAACAAAGAAGCCACCACCTTCCGTATTATCATAGACGAAATCCTACTGTACGAAGACTCTGATTGCACACAACAAATTTCAACCTCAGACGTTTCATTCTCAGACAGTGGGGATATTGCTTGGGCTTCAGTAGGTCCACCTGCGAATGGGATATTTGAGTGTGCAATTGACGGAATTTTGACTGGACAAGACTCTGCCACTGGCTGCAACAGTGACCAGGCCGGAGTAACGTCAGGATGTCATTGCTCGTGGAATGCACACTGTACAACTTGCGTCGTAGGAGAAACATGGGTGCAGATGACATTTGCAGCACCTCGTCAAGTCGGGTGCATCCAAAGTCTTGGGACTTATGGCTGGGAGGGATCTTCGTCGACAGACGCATCAAAGGGCGGAATTCGTGTTCAAGGATCCCACGATGGGAGCTCGTGGACCACCTTGCACGAAACAACTGATAAGAATACCGCGGCCTGGTCTGTTTGCCCTACATGTCCCGCCGGCCAGCCCTACACCGACCCCGAGCAGCCCGCTGAAGCCGATGGTGACTGCAGCGCCATCACGGAAAACTGCGACGTCCTCGACGTCCAAACCTCGCCCGCGGCGTCGTCCTCGGGCAACGTCACGAGCGGCATGGTGAAATACATGGCATTTGATCTTGGATTGGGTTACGAATACCGTCTGCAGATTCGACACCTGACTAGCACAACACCATGGGGGTTCACTGCCTGGCATACATGGGCAACACAAACAGATTGTGAGTACGACACTGGTGCTTACGCGCCGTGTTATATCCCCACATATGCAGAGGTGCATGCCATCTTGTCAACAAATCCACAGGGGTCATGGGAAATGGAGGCGTCGCCAGATGGGTCTTTTACTTTACCAACTGGCAGTGATGAATGGTCTTTTATGGCATGGGAACGTACAGAGGGCACGTTGGAAGCGGCAAAATTTGTAAAAATGCAAGTTGGGATTAGTAATCCAACCGATGCTTATGGCGTGAACCTGTGGGAATACGCAGACTGGCCCAATTGGTGGCCTCCTTGGTTGCTTGAAAATACTGATTCTTGGGCTGAAAACAACTATGGTAGTCTTGGAGTGCACATGCGTTGGGCTCCATTTAAAGTTGACCCTTTGAATTCGTACACCATCACCTTCCCCACGTCGCCCACCACCACGGTCGACGTCCTGGTCATCTCTCACTTATTCTACCGCTATATAACAAACCTCGAAGTATCGGGTCTGTACACCATCACGGTCGCTTCGGCCGCGGGCGAGGAGAGCGGGTTTGTCGGCGCGAATAGTCCGGGGGTGACGAGCGGGGGCGGCACGTCATACACTGCGAGCGGCTTCGAAAACGCCATTACCGGTACTATGACCACCTACACCACGGCCCAGGTTATCGTAAAATACCACGCCATCGCGTGCGCCGACGAGCAGGGCAGTGGTGGCGTCACCTGTCCAGTGGGCTCCTACGCCGACGGTGCCAGCGCGTGCCAGCCGTGCCCCACTGGCAAGACCACGTTGACTGTGGGGGGGACGTCGATCGCGGACTGTGTGTGCATTTCGGGGAGCTATGATGATGGGGCGGGAGGGTGTGCGGCTTGTCCGGTCGGGACCACGACCCTTGCCGCGGGGGCGACGTCGGAGGATGCCTGTGTGTGCCAGGCGGGGGGATACCAAAATTCGCTCACAGAGACCAAGACACTTCAGCTAGGCGACACGACTTGTAATGCTCAACACACTGAAGCGTTGGAAGGTTACTTCATTGCCGCTGGTACCCCCTGTCATTATGAACATACTTTAAACCCTGCGTACTCAATGGTGGAGGTAACGTTTGGACAAACATGCGAACCTTCAAATAATTGTGGACCGGTGTATTTACAGACAGACGATGGATCCGGGACGTTTTATGACATTGCACAAACTTCATCAGGGAGAATAACCGAATTAGTCACGCATGAAATTTCCTATGGACCAGGTAGTAAGATCAGAATCGAAGAAAGAAGTTCGATAATTCATCCAACTGTAGAATTGCGTTATTTTGGATGCACCGCTTGCCCGCCCTCCACCACGACCCTTGCCGCGGGGGGGACGTCGATCGATGCCTGTGTATGCCAAACAGGAAGCTTTCAGACGCCATGGATGTATCCACATACAACCGCGGCAGAAGAAGATTTTGATGGTGATTCTTCAATGCAAGACGTAACACTGACACCAAGTCTCAGTCTGAGTGATGCAAACAATGGCTTCAGCATTATTTTGAAGGTCGAGGACACTAACGGCAACAATTGGAATTCAGTGTTTGAGTTACCGGATCCGTCAGGATCTGAGGGTAGTGACGGAAATATGTACTTAACAATTCCATCCTCAAACAGACTGAGGATTGTCATACGTAATCCTGGAGCATCAGCAACTTGTCAAGTTGACAGCTCTAGTATATTTACTACTAATTCTTTTCACGACGTTGTGGTGAGATACAAAACTAGTGAAAACAAACTCTTTTTGAAAGTGAACAGTAACGAACAAAGTGCAACATGCACAGGCATAGTATCATTCAACGCCAGAACTTATACAACACTTCACGTAGGCAAAACAGTACAATCGGGATGGAGTAGTTCTTGGATAGGTAACATTGCAGGACTTTACTTTTTTGACGAGTATCTCGATGACACTGCAACCACAAACGTATTGAATAGTATTATAGTCGGAGGCGAAGATGCGACAGTGTGCGTGGCATGTGCGGCGGGGACCACGACCCTTGCCGCGGGGGGGGCGTCGATCGACTCCTGTGTGTGCCAAACAGGTTCATTTGATGGTGTCAGTGAACCGTTTCGCAGCGGACTGCAAGCACATTACTTTGCTACTGCAGACGTCACGTCGGACTCGTTTGGTCAAAACCCATTGACAGTTAGCAGTGGAAATCAAAATTATGCATGGAATGCGCCTGAGCGTTTCTTGGATGTGTCAGGGGCATCGAAGTTAACTGCGCCGACAACACTGTATGTAGACGGTCAAACTGATATCACTTTGAGTGTATGGCTTTCAGAGGTACCACATTCTCAAAATCGTCATATCTTGCGAGCCCATTCAAACAAAATCTTGTTCAGGTTGAATTCAAACGGGAACCTTTTTTACTGGTTCAATACAAACTCATGCGAAAGAAATGTCAATGTAGGAGATTTTAGAGGAACAGATTTTCAGCTCTTGACGTTGGTCAAAAGCGGGACCAACATCAAAGTGTATGTCGATAAAGTTTTGCAAGACGACAACACAGATGGTGATTGCGGGGCATTACAGACGCCAACGGGCATAACAATTCTCTCCAATGCTGATAACCGCGATTTTATCGGCAACATACGAAACTTTCGCATTTACAACCGTGCACTCACCGCGACCGAGGTGGCGGCCTTGTACGACGGCGACCTGGAACACAAAAGCAACGGGTTTTGCGCCTCTTGTCCGTCAGGAACGACCCTGGGCGCGGGAAAGACGTCGCAGGATGACTGTGTATGCCAGAAGCAGTCCTACGGCGACCTCGGGGCGCTAAAGTCATTCAACCCCAGCCCCACCATTGAGTCATCATTTGACGGTACCAACTCGGCAACCGACAAAGACTTGGGACCTATTTCGCTCAGTATGACCAATGGATTCACAATAGTCACTAAATTCAAATTAATAATAAGTGGCAGCAGAGTGTATGATCAAATATTGACACTTGACGATAGCACCAGTCAAAGTAAAATTATTTACTTGCGGCGTTATTACGACCAAAATGAACTCGAGTTCAGAATTTGCGAAACCGGGGGTTGCGGAGCAAGTGACGACAGATGTACTCTTCAGTCTTCAGCCTTGACTAAATATGATGGTACCGCATTCACAAGTGGTGACGATTTACATGTCGTAGCGAGATCAGATGGATCAAGTATGGAACTCAAAATAAATGGTGTGACATCAAATGGTAAATCGTGCGATGGGAGCCCAACGCTTCCCTTTCCAAGCCGGTCGCTGTCAAATACTTTTGTTGGCAAGTCCAGTTTTACAGGGCATTTTGACGGACATAGCGGCAGGGGATTAGACGGCAACATGTACGGCCTGTACATTTTCGACCGCTACCTCGACGACACTGAGGCGCAGTCGGTGCTGGACAGCATCGTCGCGGGCGGGGCGGACTCGACGGAGGAGTTGGACCTAGTGTGCCAGGCTTGTCCGGTGGGGACCACGACATTTTCCGCGAATTCCACGTCGGAGGATGCCTGTGTGTGTGAGTCGGGCTCCTTCAAATCAGCGTTCAAAGCCGAATCATTGACTGCGTGGTACAAGCTGGAAACGGACGCGCTGGATTACGGGCCTAACGGCCTGCATTTATCACCGCGACGATCGGCAACGCCGACATTTCATGCCGACGGGTACATGTCAGTAAATGACGATATATCGTTTTCGATTCCAAATCCACAAATGATAATCCCCACTGGTACCAAAGAACTCACCGTGTCGTTTTGGGTCAGAGATTGGACCAATGGTTATTTACTTCGAATTCGTGAAAGTAATCTTTATTTTTGGGAAGACCCTGGTTATAATTTTTATTTTGCAATGGCCGGCACAGAAGACAGTTCATATGCGTTTGGACCAACGTCAGGCGATTGGCACTTGGTGGTTGCAGTTTTTGATCAGACAGATGCAAAACTTTACATTGACAGAATCAGTGAATTTACCGTAACAACATTAAAAATACCTGCGGGAGGATTCCCAGATGTGTCATCAGACCCCGCAGGATTGTTTTGCAACCCCAGCTCTGACAGTGCGGACCATAATTTCATTGGAGACGTGAAAGATATCAGGTTCTACACCACCGCGTTCACCGCTGCAGAGGTGATGGACTTGTATCTTGGAGAAACGGGATGCGCCGCTTGCCCCGCCGGCCAGCCCTACACCGACCCCGAGCAGCCTGCCACCGCCGAGGCCCAGTGCAGCGCCACCCCGCAAAACTGCCAGGTGCTCAACGTCCAATCCTCGCCCGCGGCGTCGTCCTCGGGCGACGTCACGAGCGGCATGGTGCGTTTTGTGGTCTTTAACGACTCGTCCGCAGAGTATACCCTGACCTTCCCCGCGTCGCCCACCACCACGGCAGATGTCTTGGTTTTATCAGGCTCGGAATATCGATATGTGACAAATCTGAACGTTTCGGGTGCCTATACCATCACGGTCGCCTCCGCCGCGGGTGACGAGAGCAAGTTTATCGGCGCCAACAGTCCGGGGGTGTCGAGCGGGGGCGGCACGTCATACACTGCGAGCGGCTTCGAAAACGCCATCACCGGCACCCTGGCGACCTACACTACGGCCCAGGTCGTCGTAAAATACCACGCCATCGTGTGCGGCGACGAGCAGGGCGGTGGTGGCGACGAGCAGGGCGGTGGTGGCGGCACCCCAGCCCCATCACCGTCTCCCACACCGCCCCCCTTCGAAAACACCCACAACGTCACCTTCCTGCTGGCCAAAGGCAACGTCTCCTACCACACCATCACCCCCACCCTCCAAACCAACATCCAAACCGCCATCGGCGGCAACCTCACTGGCGGCGACACCACCCGCGTGCACATTGTCGAGGTCAAAGACTCACCGCGCCGCCCCGGCCAGGAGGCCAACATGGTCATCCTAGTGGAGGCGGACGACTCGGCAACCTCCGACGCTTCTGACAAACACGCCTTTATCGCGGGCAAAGCCGACTGGGTGGCAGCCCAGGTCCGCGACGTACTCGATACTGCAGGCATGAATGTCTGCGGGTGCAACGCGGCGAGTTTGGTCGACAGCGAGATCCAGACGAGCATTAACTGCTGAGCGCGTGCGTGGTGTGGTTTGCTGAATACATTCAGCAATGGCGCGACGCAGACAAACGTTGTATAGCATTTACTGTTAGTCTAATAAGTTTTGGCAGTGCAAGTAAAGTGGTAGCAAACATCAGATTAGTTGCACTTGGCAGTCTATGTCTTCTTTGAGGTGTTCTTTGTGTACATCGAGACTTGTTAATAACACAATCAACCCTATACGATTTATTTAGAGTGGCAGTTCTTTGCATCTTTTTATTGTTTTGCCATGCCGAAACATATTAGACATAGAGTATTGTGAAGTCCACACCCAGTCTCAATTTAGAATAAAACAAAAAATAAACAAAAAGTAAACCACAGAATCACCACACGACACCGACGCCACCGCACTGAGTTACCTCCACGCCTCGCAAAAACGCGGTGACCACAGATCCACAAAAACCCGTCTTCACGCCCATGGAATATATATGCAAACGCGGGAGGCAGCGTGCCGTGCTCATGTCGCCGGGCGAGGTGGCGGTGGCGAATTTACACCGACGAGCGCCTGGTGGGCTGGCAAGGGGTCCTCCGTCGGCAGCGACAGAACCACGCATCAGCCTATGCGTCGCGCTCGCGCTCGGTATGATCGCGGCCATGGCAACCGGGGTGGACGCGACAGGGTGCCCGGCCGACAGCCTCGCAGTCCCAGACCCAGGCATAACCCCGGCCGTCACCGCCGTCGCCGTGTCCGGCGTGGCCAATGAAAACTACCTGGCGTTTCCCGCGAGCTCGACGCCGTACACCGTGGTCATTGACAGCACCGTCGCGACGCAGGGCGACATCCTGCTTATCTCTGGAACACGGTTTTTGTACACCCAAAATGTTGCTATCGTGGGCGATCACACTGTGGATGTCAGCGCGGACGCGACCTCGTTGACCGGTAGCAGGGGGCCATACATATCCAGCGAGGACGGTGAGGTGTGGCGAGATTCATCACCTGACAATACTGGTTTGATGGTGCATTATACATTTGACCACGTATACGGCACCAATCAAATAAAAGACGAGGTTGGATCAAATCATTTGGATTTTGCGTCGTCTGCAACGGACATCATCGACAGTACGGATGGCATCTTTGGCGGTAGCGTTCTTTTGAATGAAGGCAGTGATACCCTGTCTTCCAGTCAAACTTTTCCTGTCATAAATCAGGCCACGACACGGACAATATCAGTATGGGTAAAAAGACACCAAACTGGTACTAATGATTTTATCGTACAGCAAGGTGACAGTGATCCAAAACTCGTATTACGGTATAAAAATAACAATTTTCTTCAACTCACTATCTGGGGCACGTTTGGCATCAATAGTGCCGTCGCATACACAAATACAAACGAGTGGATATACATCACAGCGATTATAAACGGACAATCGTTAATCTTATATGTCAATTCTGTTGAGTCGAATTCAGCATCATCCTCTTCATCTTTTCATATTGCAGAGAGCAATATTCGTGTAGGATCAACTAGTTCCACAAGCAATATACTGAACATTGATGATTTACGCATATATGACAGAGTACTGAGTGGCACTGAAATCCAAACCATGTATCTACAAAGCACATTTCGCGTCCAAAACGCCATCACGGGCACCCTGACCGACTACAAATCCCCTCAAGCGATTCTGCGCTACCACGTCTGTGGCCACACGTCGGGGTGCCCGGAGGACAGCCTTGAAGTTCCACACCCAGTCATAAACTCGCTTGTCTCGGCCGTCGCCGTACCTGGCGTGCCCAATGAAAACTACCTGGTCTTTCCCGCGAGCCCGACTTCGTACACCGTGTCTATTGACAGCACCGTTGCGACACAGGGTGACGTCCTGCTCATTTCCGGCACACAGTTCTTGTACGCCCAAAACGTTGCTATCCTGGGCGATTACACTGTGGATGTTCGCGCGGACGCGACCTCGTTGACCGGCAGCAGGGCCCCCGGCATGTCTACCGTAGACGGTAATGCATTGGCAGGGGGGTCCTTGTCGACAACGAACGACATTGGTGGCTTGGTAGCACATTGGAGATTTGACGAGTCTTCTGCCGGTCAATTGACAGATAGCGTTGGGGCAAATCACTTTTCCTACCCAAGTTCGGCTTATGGTAGTGTAGTAAGTATGGACAGTACAAACAAAATATTCACGGGCAGTGTAGACATTGATACGAGTGGTGTAGATTTTCATGACGCTAGCGGTGCTCGTATTACAACAAGCACCAACACTTTTATCACAGATGACACCACGCAACGGACCTATTCGTTCTGGGTAAAAAGAAACAGGGTTTGTGGTAATTGTGGGTCTTGTGATTGCAAAGACTGGATTTTTACACAACCGGCAAATTTTGTGCACGATTCTGCCAATCCATCAAAAGGTACATTGTTTTTTTTGAAATTTGCTTATAACCAGATGCAATTTTATCACTACTTCAGTGGTGGTTTTTGGGCAAAAAATATCGACGGCAGCGTTGCAACGTTTACAAGCACAGAAACATGGCTCCACATCGCTTTGATTTTCAACCAACGTACCATATCTTTATATCTAAACGGAGTTTTCAACAATGAGCACACTTCATGGACTGAAACCTGGAATGTGGCTGGCACGCTTGAATTGGGTCGGGGGTATAACCTATATAACAATCAACAGTACTCAACAAAATTGAACATCGATGATTTCCGCATCTATAACAGAGCCCTCACGGGCGAAGAAATCAACGGGATATATTCGGAAGGCCAAGGTATTTTTGCACATGCCATCACCGGCACCATGACAGAATACAACACACCCCATGCAATTATCCGCTACGACGTCTGTGGCTACCCCCCGCCGGTTGTAAAAATCGACGTCACCCAAAACGTCACCTTCCTGCTAGCGAAAGGCAACGTCTCCTACACCGGCATCAACGCTGCCATCGAAGACAGCATCCGAGAGGCCCTGGCCGGCAACCTCACTGGCGGCGACACCGCGCGCGTGCACGTCGTGCATGTCAAGGACTCGCCGCGGCGGCCCGGCAAGGAGGCGAACATGGTGCTGCTGGTAGGGGGCGACGACTCGGACACCCCGGACGGCCACGCCTTTTTGAGACAGAAGGCGGACTGGGTGGGGGGCGTGGTGCGACAGGAGCTGGAACAGAACTCGTTTGTCGTATGCGGGTGCAATGCGGCAAGTTTCATGGACGGGGACATCCAGGTGAGCGTACAGTGTTAGGTAACCACGTCACGTTTTTGTGTGTAACGAGGAATTAACGTCAAAAAACACGACCCAACTAGGAAGTTTTATGGACGGGCATCCACATGAGCGTGCGTTGTTAATTCTGTAGTTAACTTTCCAACAAAACATAGATAAACTTAACAAAAACAAAATTTTGTCCATACAGACCCACGCCTAATTTTTTCAAAAAGTATCCCAGTCCACCCCTATCAGATGGGTATCGACTCCCTGTGGCCACGCATTTTAAAGGCCGAGGGCGACGAGTATGTCGAGAAGAAGCCACTCAAGGACGTGCACACGGTCTTTGTCGACGGGCAGGTCGCCACGCGTGTATTCTGTTTTTGTTGCATGGCACTGTCCTCGTGCTGCCACTGCTACCCAACTGAACATACCAAGTGTAGGTCATGCTCATGAAGTCGACGGTCCCACCGCACGTCACGACGTGGCAGCAGTTTGTGGACTACAACTTTACCGCCAAGCTCACCAGCCTGCACGGCGCGTACAAGAACGTGATCTTGAGCTTTGACAACTACGAGTGCGTGCCGGTGGGTCGGTGTTTGTCCGTGTTGGCGCTATTGTGTGTCACCAGTGTCCTGAAAAACGCACTTTACACCTCGATTAGGTCTGTGTTTGTCTGTGTCGCCGCTATCATATACCACCAGTGCACTTTCCACCACGATTAGGTCGGTGTTTGTCCGTGTTGGCGCTATTGTGTGTCACCAGTGTCCTGAAAAAACGCACTTTACACCTCGATTAGGTCTGTGTTTGTCTGTGTCGCCGCTATTATACGCCAGCAGTGTCCTGGCCAAAGCCCCTCACACCTCGATTAGGTCTACAAAAGCATCGAGCAGCTCAAGCGTAGCACGCTGACCCGGAAGCCGTTTGACTTTGACAAGGGCTCCGAGCCGCCGCGGCGGCCGCCGAGCGGGGACGTGTGGGCGGACGCGATGCAGAACCGCAACTACAAGACCGTCGTCATCAGCATTATCTGCAAGATCCTGGCGGCCACGTACAAGCCACCGACGCGCCCGCGGGTGCTGGTGGTGGACTTTGTCAACGTCATCAAGATTGACTACGGACATTACGACACGAAGCGCGAGGTGATGCCGACGTTTAAGCCGATGGGTAACTACCCCCGATTGCCACGTTTCCGCTGTATGCATGGCTTACGCCGCCCAGAATCTCACGCGCAGAACCTGTGGAAAAAACACACAGGCGAGTCCGACGTCAAGTTCATGCGCTACAGCACCGTCTTTGGCGCGATGCTGGTGGAGAGCATTGACTCGGACGTCATCCTGATTGCGATGCTCTTCATGCAGCGGCACAACTTTGAGATCGACATCTACATCAAGCGCATGGCGAGCAAGAGCATTGACGACGACGGGGCGGCAGCAGACAAAGCCACGGGCAAGCGCGCGGTGGGGCAAAAGAAGCCACGGCCCAAGGCGTCGTACGAGGTCATCAATGTCAAGTTGTTGCTGCGGATGCTGCATCAGGTTAACCATGCAATGCTTCTCTGTATGTTTATGCGAAGACAGCTAACACCAGCAAACCAAAACACGCCACCACGCCGAAAAAGGTCGTCAAACAGGCCGTCGGCGCCGAGGTCATCCTCAGCGAAAACGACATGACGCGCTTCCTGGTCTTCCACATGCTGCTGACCGGGAGCGACTACTCGCGCAAGATGCCGCAGCTCGGCGCGGGTTTTGTCTGGGAGAACATGCACGTGTCGATCCCGCTGCTGACATGCTGCACGACCAGCTCGGGCGACGACGGCGGCGCTGCCTTCCAGCTGGACGAGGACGCGTGCGCGGACACGGTGTTTGCGGAGCTGTACCGGGCCAAGTACCCGCGGCACGTGACGGGGGAGACCGAGTCGTTTGACGACGTCATGGCCGCGCTCCGCGACAGCAAGCTCACGGCGAGCACCAAGGCGCGCCTGCCGGACCGGGAATTTGCGCGGTGCCTGGTGAAGAACGTGCTGTGGATCATGGCGTACTGGGGGCTACACAACAGCAACCCGGAGGTGGACCTCGGCGGGCTGCATGGCTTCCGGGAAAACAACGGCAAGCTCGTGTTTGGCTTGTCGTGATTTATCTTGGTTCGTTTTTGGGTGGTTTATTTTGATATATTCATTTAACTAGTTTTCGTTACACTTTGTTGGCCCAAACCAATAAATTTCTGAACAAATAAAACTCCGCACATTGCGAGGATTACTTTTCCAGCACCCCCGTCACGCACCGCACCCGAGTTTCCTCCATGACAAACTCGGCCAGCGCGCGCTCGTGGTCGTCGAGGCCCTCGCACACGCGCAGCCGCGACACCGCGGGTATACTCAAGTCAAACAGCAAGTTTTTGGTCGACATTCCCGACGCCAGCGAGTCGTCCACCATAAACGGCCAGACGTCCTCCAGCACACCCTGCAAAATATGCACCTTGCTGCCGCCTGCATCCGCCACGCACACGCCGCCCTTGGTCTTGTTGGCAAAGGTCAACTCGAGCCCCTGCAGCGCCGGCAGCTGCTGGACTTCGCTCAGGATGCCCGCCAGCTGCCGTATACTCATCTTTTCAAACTTGCACTCGGTCTGCCGCGGTGCCGTCTCGTCTCGGGGGCGGTGGAAATTCAGGGTAAAATGGTCGTTTTGAGTGCAGGCAAGCAGCATATTTTCAGGGCGGCTGGAGTAGGCGGGCTAGATTCTTTTTATATAGCTGGAGGCGGGAGCGAGATGAAAAGAAGGAGACAGGCATGGTCGGTGACGTGGTTGTTTTTGGTGGATTCATGGGGGAAACTGCAGAGAGTAGACGTGGTGGCTGACTGGGTTGTACTGTGCCAAATTTGCAGGATTTTTATTTGTTTCGTGTTGGGTGTCGTTGATGTGAGATAACCACGACATCGACTTCGCCAAACATTCAAGTCGAAAGATATAGCCAAAAACAAAAACAACCCACAGAAAAACGTAGACACCAACCGACAAATACTACAGCCGTGCATTCTCTTGTTTCGTG
>MDSV01211646.1_pt1 | contig 15697 bp, 12 predicted proteins | sample 810851 | NCBI WGS metagenome assembly MDSV01 (sample SAMN05326640, study PRJNA326480) | marine metagenome | isolation source: seawater | place: Atlantic Ocean: North East | collected 2012
TGTTGCATCCATTTCCATGGTTATTGTTATGTTTTCTTCGTATGCCACAACTCCATCTTCTCCAGAATGAGGATTTAATCCTGCTACAGCAATTTTTGGATTTTTTATATTAAAATATTTTGTCAAAAAATCTGATGAAATTTTGATTTTATCTATAATCAAATCTTTAGTTAATTTCTGAGACACTTCTCTTAAAGGAATGTGAGTTGTAATTAAAGCAATTTTAAGTTCTGAAGAACAAAGCATCATTATTGGGTTAACCTTTTCATCGCATAATGAACCAAGATATTCAGTTAAACCTGGAAATTTAAAAGAATTTTGATAAAGTAATTTTTTCTGAACTGGACATGTGATTATTGATGAACAATTATTTTGTTTTATATAATCCACACCTTTTTTAATTGATTTAAGTATTGCTTCAGAATTTTTTTCTGATGGTTTTCCTGGGTAAATATCTTCATAATAAGATAAATCAATTATTGGCAAAGCTTCTTCGAAAACACTGTCAGTTTCCATAGGTTGTTCAATTTTTTTTAAAGGTATTTCTATATCAAGAATTTTTCTCCATTTTTTAAAAATATTATAATTACCAATTATAAAAAAATTTCTGTTATTACAAGTTTTTTCTAGCCAAGTTTTTATTATTAATTCAGGTCCAATACCTGAGGGTTCCCCCATAGTTATAGCTATTGGTTTGTTTAAGTTAGTCATGGTCTAAGGTCAATAATAGATTCACTTTTAATTCTATCTAAGTATTTTTGAGAATGATTCAATAATTTAACCCTAGCTATTTTTTTTCGAATTAAATCTTTTTGCTTATTTATATCTACTTTTTTAATTTTGCACACCATGAAAATTTGAAAACCATTTGAGGTTATAAGTAAGTTGCTAATTTCTCCCTCATTTAGTTTTTTTATTTCATTTCTAATTTTTATTGGAGTATCATTAATTTTTATAAATCCAAAATTAGTTGTTGATTTAGCATTAATTTTTTTTCCAAATTTCTCAAATTCATCACAATTATTAATATTTGTTTTCTCTGATTTTAATTTATTATTTATATCTTTATTTTCCTTATTAATGATCATTTGAGTTATATTGATCTCATAATTTTCAAGTAATTTAGAGTTTGATTGAATTTTAAGTGCCTCTTCGATTTCATTTTCAGTTACAATAATTCTAGCATTGATTATATTTGAAATAATTTTCTGCCATGCTATTTCACCTTTTATCTGATCAATTAATGTTTCAATTTCAATCTCTCTTTTTTTTAAAATTCTTTCTAATTCCCCTTTCTTCATTTTGTTTTGTTTTTCTATAAAATTAATACCTCTATCAATTTCTTTTTTTGTCACAGAAAAACCTAGTTTCTCAGATTCTTGAATTTTTATTTTTTCATTTATCAAAGAATTTAAAACATTATTTCTTAAATTTTTATTTTTTTTAATATTTCTTGAAAAAGAAATTAATTTTATTCTTTGAATAATATCATACTCCGAAATGATCTCATCATTCACTACTACAGCAATTTTTTGAATTTCTGCAACTGAAGGTTTTATTAATAAGAAACTAATTATTACTGCAAATATTATTTTTTTCAATTTAGATTGTCCCTATCCAAGGTTTTTAAGTTTAAGTCTAATAGTGATTGAAGAGTTCGGTTGTAGATCTCTATCTCTAGTAAAGTTTCTATCAAAGTTAATAATAAAAATGAAACAGTCATCTTTATACTCTAAACTTCCTCCAGAATTAATCATCCCACCATCACTTGTAAGGTCTCTTCTTAAAGACCCATTCAAGAACCAATATTTAGAAATTTGTGTTTTGCCATTTACGGCAATTTCCTCTCGATCAACTAATTCATCAGCTGTTAATTCTCTATTTAGTGATATGTATGTTAGATCAAATTTATGATTATTTTTACCACCTACATTAAGACCAATTTCATTTCTTCTAAGTGACAACTTATTTTTATCAAGTCTAAATCTTTGGTAATAATTTAGTATTGAATTAGGTGAAATTGAAATTCTTCCAACATAATCAGATTTTTTATTTTCAAGCCCTGATTTTTCAGCAAATGTATCATCTGCTTTTAATCTAAATACTTGTCCAAGCAATATATTCATCGAACCAGAATTATTCCCATAAATCCCATAATTTAAACCAAGATTAACTCTTGGCCCACCTTCTATTCTATCTATGCCTGGAAATCGATTTATACTAAATACATTGGTGTCATCAAATTCAAAGCTAAGACTGTCTTCATTAGTTATTTTGCTAGGATTACCACCATATGGACTTATCGCAAAACTTGCTATTGGTTCTATAAATTGATTTGAATCTTTTTCTCGTTTTACCAATGGCCAGCTCCACTCCCCAGATAACTGGGGGACTAGCCTGTATATAAATTCATTATTGTTTACAATTGTTGGATCACTTGCAGATGGAACATCGTTAGTTATGTAGCCGTCAGCTTTGAATTCTAGAGATAGTTTCAACATATCACCAAGGTTACTTGTTGTTGGTAGATACCATCCTCCCCGAAATGATAATCTAGAGCTATCTGCTCCTTCTTTTCTATTTAGATTAATAAAACTGCTATTTAATTTAAATAATAAACCTTGATCATTTGGTTCGCTTATATATCGGTGTTCAATAAACGGAAAAATTATTGGTGTTTCACCAGGGTCATCCTCTATTCTTAAACCCTGGAAAAAATACGTATTAAAGCTTGCATAGCTTTTTTTATTAAAGCCTTCGATGTAAAAATTATTATGTAGAGTGTCAGAACTGTTAATATTATATTTTCTTAAATATGTATCATCACTAGCTAAAGCACCAGAAAAACCCCATTGCCATAAATCATTCCAAACAAAGTTTCCGTTTGCAAAAAGATGGCTTCTTTCATTTCTGACTCCAGTTTTTTGATTACTTTCATCTCTTTTCTCAGGGTTTGTAATTGAACCTTCAAGCTTATAAAATCCATCTAGGGTTTTATTTCTCAATTCAGCTCCAAGAATAAGCCCTTCTTTGGAGGTAAGTTTTGTATCTAAAGTAATATCTAAGTTAGGGGAAAAATTAATAAAAAAAGGAATTGATACTGTAGTGCCAAGTAGGGTTGACCTACCTTGGGTAGGAACCAAAAAACCAGTTTTTCTCTCGACAGTAGAATCTGGGTGAGAGAAAACAGGGGTATAAAAAATTGGGACGCCACGCACTTCAAAACGTGCTCCATTATACTGTATCTCTTTTTTTCTCTCATCATGAATAATTTCATTAGCTCTTACTTGCCAAAGAGGTTTATGTTTTTTTTTATGCTTGCAGGGTTTGCATGGTGTATATACAGCATTATTCATTATTACTATTTCATTTTTTCTTATAGCTGACTGTGCAGCAAATCTAGCATCACTTTTTAATAGTGCTTTGAATCCATCAATAATTCCCTCACTCATTTGATTTGATAGTTCAACATAATTTGCAAAAAATACATTTCCATTTTCTTGTAGAAGGCTTACGTTGCCCTCTGCGGAAATAGTATCAGTTTCCTGAAAATAAATAACTTTGTCAGAAAAAAGAACTTTATTGCTAGTAACAATTTCTACATTTCCATTTGCCGTTAAAGTTTTATCATTTTTATCAAAATATATTTTTTTAGCAGCAATAATAATTTCATCATTAGAATGAATCTCTTCAGCTTCAGAAATACCTATTAGGAAATAAGTATTAAAAAAAACTAAAGTAATAAAATAAAATATTTTTAATCTATTAACCATCTTCAAGGTGAAATAATAAAGAAAATCCAATTAATGTGCAAATACCTGCAGGAGTCCATGCAGCCAGAATAGCTGGTAATTTACCAGATAGTCCTAATGCTAACACAATATCTGAAAATACATATAATATAAAGCCTGACATCACACCGCCAATAATTATAAAACCAGTTCCTTTTCTATTTGATGATAAACGTAAAGCAAATGCAGCGGCTATTAAAACCATAGAGAAAAGATATAAAGGTATAGATAGCAAAGAATGCCAGTATACTCTGTGTTTATTTGCAGTAAAGCCCGCTTCTCTCAAAATGTTTATAAATCCCGGTAATGTCCAGAATGATAGGGTTTCTGGTGAGGCAAAGCTATCTTGAATTTGGCCTTTTGTAAGGGTAGTTTCTAGGGTATATTCTTTTATACTAATTGGTTCTTTTTGAGATGATGTAATTAAAACATCCGATAAGTACCATAAAGGAGGTTTTAGTTCAGCAAGTTTTGCGTCAATTCTCTTTAGAAATTTGTCTCCATTTTTGTCATAAAGAAAAATAATTACATTTCTTAAGTCTATATTTTGTCCAGTTACCCTCTCTGCATGAATTACAGATAGGCTATCTTTTTCAACTTGTCTCAACCATAAACCTCCAGGGGATACAGCTAATAAACTGGAACTTTTTCTGAAGTATTTAGTTTCCAACCATTCGTATTTACTGGCCATTAATGATGATAATGGATTTAAAAGCGTAATAAATATGATTCCTAATGTTAATGAAATTGTTACTGATGGTAACAAAAATTGCCATACTGAAACGCCAGCTGATTTTGTGACTACTAATTCTTGGGTTCTCGTGAGTTTAGCAAAAGTAAAAATACTTCCAAAAAGGGTAATAAATGGAAGTAATTTTTGAATCATAGTTGGCAATTTTAATATAGCCATTAAAATCACATTTATAAAGTTAATTTCTTCCCCCGAAGCTCTTCTAAGTAGCTCAATTAAATCAATTAAAAAAACTAATCCAAAAAGTAGTGCGCTAGAAATAGATAAGCCAATTATAAATTGTTTTGCCAAGTATATAGAAAGTGTAATTGAAATTTTCATCACGTCTTCTTTAAATTTGAAAATAAAATATTACGGTAATTTAATTTAGGTTGCTTTATTATAAATAACAGGCAAATAAATATTGTTAGAAGAATATGTAAATAAATTAAAGGTGTTAATTCTGGAATTTTTGGAATTAATGATAGAATTCCAAAACCAATGACTTCAAAAGACAATGCTCCAAGGCTTGCTATTACCGGACCATGCCATTTTTTTCTTCTTTCATTTCTTGAACTTAAAATACCAGCACCAGCAATTAAAGAGAGACATAAAGCATAAAAAGGTGTTGCCAGCCTTCTGTGACCCTCTGCTCTTAGTTTATAAAAATTTTCAATATCATCAGGAGTGTTACCTGGGTTAAAAAGTTCGGGAAGAAATCTTTCGGAACCCTCTTTCCATCTATCTTCTGGTTTTTTTGCAATAGATCCTAAATTTACTACATATCTATCAAAATATAAAAGTGACACTTGATTGGAAACCTTACGAAATTCTTGCCTATTTCCTTCAGATAAAACAAAGAATGGACTGCTATCTAAAATAACGAAAGAGCCTTCTTTAGCCATCATTGTGACTAGTCGGTCGCTATTTCTCTCGTCATGAACTAATATGCCTTTTAATTCTCCAGCAGGACCTCTTTCTCTTACAAAAACTGTTACTCCAGAAATTATAGTATTAAAAACTCCTTCTTGCCCTATTATGGGGGCTAGATTATGTCTGAATGCAAATTGTTTGTCTTTAAATGTTCCAAAACCAAGAGGTTGTAGGATGAGTGTAAATAAATATAGAATTATAGTAATAGCTATTCCAAGTCTTAATATAGGTTGAACTAATTTCCATTGACTTAGACCGGCTGCTCTCATTACAACTAGCTCACTATCATTTTGTAGTTTATAATATACAAAAAGGACTGAACAAAATATTGTTATAGGGATAATTAGTACTAAAAAGTTAGGAAGAAGCAATAAAGTAAGATATAAAATGGAACTTCCAGAAAGACCGCGGTTGATTATTAAATCTAAGAATCTTAGACTTTGAGTTAACCAAATAACACTAGTAAGTGTTATAGTAATAAGTGATAGTGGGGCTATATGCTGCCAAAAGATGTACCAAGTTATTCTATTCATTTTATTAATATAACATAATAAACTAGACTGATATATTTAATTTGTAAATATTAAATTATAAATTTTTTTATAGGAAATTTAAGGAAAAAAGGTGAGCTTGTATGAAAATTAATTTTAATAAAATTTTACTACCCCAAAATGGTAACTTAGTTATTTTATTTCACGAGAATGAGCAAATTGATGGAACTCTGAAAAAAATAAATACAAAAACAGCAAATCAACTTGGTAAAGCTATCAAAATAGCAGACTTTAGTGGAAAAAAAGGTCAATTTCTTGAAATAATTTCACCGCAAAAAACAAATTTTTCAAGAATAATTATTTATGGTATTGGGGGCATTCAAAAACAAGAGCCAATTAATTTTGAAAATATTGGTGGTAAGATAGTAAATTTATTAAATAAATTAAAAATTGAAAAAGCTTACATCTCTATGGATAAAAATAATATTATGAAACATTTCTATGAAAACTTTTTTGCTCGTGTAGCAATAGGGACTAGATTAGGGAATTATCAATTTAATAAATTTTTAAGTGCTAAATTAAAAGAAAGAAAAAATTCGCTTAAAGATATTACATTTTTATGTGAAAATTTTCAGGAAGTAAAAAAAGAATTTAATAATTTAAATAAAGTCGTTGATGGTGTTTTTCTTACAAGAAATTTAGTGAGCGAACCTGCAAATATATTGTTCCCAGAGTCATTTGCTGAAATTACTGAGAATCTAAAAAAACAGAACTTAGAAGTCGAGGTCTTGAAACCTAACCAAATAAAAAATTTAAAAATGAATGCGCTTTTAGGTGTTTCCCAGGGCAGTATTAATGAACCGAGAGTTGTTGTTTTTAGATATAATGGGGCTGAAAAAAACAAGAAGCCTCTAGCGTTTATTGGTAAAGGTGTAACTTTTGACTCTGGAGGTATTTCAATTAAACCATCAAATGGTATGGAAGATATGAAGTGGGATATGGGTGGTGCAGGTGTAGTTACTGGTCTCATGAATGCCTTATCAAATAGAAAAGCTAAAGTGAATGCTATTGGCGTAATTGGTTTAGTTGAAAATATGCCTTCAGGTTCTGCTCAAAGACCAGGTGATGTTGTTAAGTCAATGTCAGGTCAAACTATAGAAGTTATAAATACGGATGCTGAAGGTAGATTAGTTCTTGCGGATATTTTGTGGTATACTCAAAAAAAATATAAACCTAAGTTTATGATTGATTTAGCAACTCTTACTGGTGCAATCATTGTTGCGCTTGGAGAAAAATATGCAGGGCTTTTTTCAAATGATGACACTCTTGCTGAAAGATTAATTGAATCAGGAAAAAAAATGGATGAATTAGTTTGGAGGTTTCCTTTATCATCAGATTATGATAAATTAATCAATAGTAATATAGCAGACGTTAAAAATGTCGGAAGTAGAGGTGCTGGAAGTATAACGGCAGCTCAATTTTTACAACGATTTGTTAATAAGACACCATGGGCTCATCTTGATATTGCTGGAGTTACATGGTCGAATTCCTCTAAACCTACAGTTCCTAAGGGAGGAACAGGTTTTGGGGTTAGATTACTTGATCAATTTATTAGAGATAATTATGAAAAGTGACTGAAGTAAATTTTTATAAACTTGTAAGGTCTAGTGCTGAAGGAGTGCTACCCCGATTACTTGAAAAAATTATTAAAGATAGTTTGAGAGCTACTATTTTATTTCAAAATAATGAGAAATTAGAAGAATTTGATGAAATTTTATGGACTTACGAAAGCAGATCTTTCATCCCACATACAAAGTTTACTGATAAAAATTTATTTCATCAGCCTATAATTCTAAGTATGAATGAAAAAAATTTGAATAATTCTGATATTTTAATAACTATTGATGGATCGTCACCTTCTTCTCTTGATAATTTTGAAAAATATATGGATATTTTTGACGGTAATTTTGAAGATCAATATAAACTTGCAATAACTCGTATTGAAAATCTTATTAATAAAGGATACAAGGTAAATTGTTGGACTCAGAATAATTCAGGCTGGGAAAAGGTAAATAGTTTTAGTTAAAATTTTTGAAAGGAAAATTAATGTCAATTCAACACACTTTGTCTATAATTAAACCAGATGCGACTAAAAGAAACCTAATTGGAAAGATCTTATCTCGATTTGAGGAAGCTGGTTTAAGGGTTGTTGCTTTAAAAAAATTACAATTAACAAAAGATCAGGCCGAAAAATTTTATTCTGTTCATTCTGATAGACCTTTTTATGAAGAATTATGTAATTTTATGATGTCAGGTCCAATTGTTGTGCAAGTTCTAGAAGGTGAGAATGCAGTTATTAAAAATAGAGAAATTATGGGCGCTACAAACCCAAGTGAAGCAGCAGAAGGAACTATAAGAAAAGATTTTGCAGAGTCGCTAACCGCAAATTCTGTACATGGTTCTGACTCAGAAGAAAATGCAAAAATTGAAATATCTTTTTTCTTTAATAACCTAGAATTAAATACATAAATATTAATTTTCAGGATTGAATAGAACCTTTTTAGGTGAAAAAGATTTTTCGTATATAATTTTTTCTTTATTTATACTAATTTTTTTTCTTGCAATCATTTTTATTGCCATCGGATAGATTAAGTGTTCTGCTTTTAATACTTTCTTATTCAAACTTTCTTCGGTATCTGAGGTTTCTATAGGAACAACTGCTTGATTAATTATAGGACCAGTGTCAATTTTTGACCTTACAAAATGAACAGTGCATCCCGTAAACTTCACACCATCCTTTATAGCTCTAGAATGCGTATTTAATCCTGGGTAAGATGGCAATAAAGATGGGTGAATATTAATTATTTTATTAAACCATTTATTTACAAAGCTTTCTGTTAAAATTCTCATAAATCCAGCATTACAGATAAGATTTACTTTTTTTCTTTGAAAAAAGTTATCAATTTCTTTTTCAAACTTTTCTCTAGTGGAAAATTCTCTATGGTTGAAAATTTCAGTTGGAATTTTTTTATTCTTTGATATTTTAACTCCTAAAGAATCAGGGTTATTCGAAACTACAGCAACAACTTTGATTTCATTAGGAATCTCTTTTGATAATTTAATAATTGCTTTTAAATTACTTCCTCTTCCAGAAATCAATATGCCAAGATTTAACAATTTTATAACTTTAAAAATCTAATTATTAAAATATACAGAGGAAGTATTTTTTTCATCGATAATTTTTCCTAAAATAAAAAAACTCTCATTCATATTTGTTAAACAATTGATTGCCTCTTGGGAGTTTTCTTCAGACACAATAAATACCATCCCGATACCGCAATTAAATGTTCTTAACATCTCCTCTCTAGAAATGTCTCCAATTTTTTTAATCCAAGAAAAAATCTCTGGTTTAATCCAGGATTTTAAATCTATTAATGCAGATTTTCCTTCTGGTAGAACTCTTGGTATATTCTCAATTAATCCGCCTCCAGTTATATTAGCTATTCCGTTAATATTAATTTTATTTGTTAATTCCTGGAATATTTTAGAATAAATTATAGTTGGGGTTAGTAATTCTTCCCCAATATTATTTGTTGTAAAGTCAAATTTTGTAGAATAACTTATATTATTATCTTTCAAAATTTTTCTTATTAGCGAGTACCCGTTAGAGTGAAAACCGCTTGATGGTAATCCAAAAATAATATCATTTTTTTTCACTTTATCCTGTGTTATAATTTTTTTTCTTTCTACAGCGCCAAGAGCAAAACCCGCTAAATCAAATTTTTTATTTGAGTACAAACCTGGTAACTCTGCAGTTTCTCCCCCAGAGAGGGAGCATCCAGATATCTTGCATCCCTCAACAATCCCTTGAACTATTGATAAAATCATTTTTTTATCTAGTTTCCAAGTTGCAATATAGTCTAAAAAAACCAGAGGTGCTGCACCTTGGACAATTAGGTCATTTACGCACATTGCGACAAGGTCTATTCCTAAAGTATCAAATTTATTTAGATCTGAAGCAATTAATATTTTTGTCCCAACTCCATCCGTTGAGGTGACAATAATTGGATCTATAAAACCTGCTTCTTTTAAGTCAAATAAGCCAGCAAAACTACCAATACTATCTATATTACCCGGTCTATCGGTCTTTTTAGAGATTTTTTTAATATCTTTTACAATGGAATCAGCTGTGTCTATGTCTACACCAGAGGCTTTATATGATGTTTTTTTATTATGAATGTTTTCCATAGAATATGATTCTAGCATATTAAGTAAAATGTTATATAGTATCTGGTAATATTAACTCATATTTAATTTTTTTCAATGATTTATAGTAAAAATAATTACGTAAAAAAAAATAAAATTAAAAATTTTATTTTTTTAATATCTATTACTTTGTTTATTATTTTCAATGTTCCTTCCAGTGCTTTAACTTCTGAATTAAAAGACCCTTATATGGTTGAAAATATTTTTGTTGATATATCTTCTTCGTCAACAATAGTTGCAAGGGACTTAGCAATCAATAAAGCTCAACGTGAAGCATATAATGAGTTAATAAATCGTTTAGTTATTTTAGATAATTTAAATTATATACCAAGAATTAGCGATAATAAGTTAACAGAAATGATTTCATCAATTCAAATTGATAAAGAGAAAGCTTTGGATAAAAGATACTTTGGAACATTTCTTATTTTGTTTAATTCATCAAAAATTAGAAATTTTCTGAGGGAAAATAATATTTCATTTGCTGAAGCGATTAGTAAAAGACAAATGGTTATACCTGTGTATGAAAAGCAAGGTGTAAAAATGCTTTGGGACGAACCAAATGATTGGATGAAGGCATGGGAAAATAATCCTAATAAAAATAAAATTTTTCCCATTTTTTTACCCGAAGGTTCCTTACCTGATATTGCCACAATAAATGCTAATCAAGCAATAGATGGTAATAAAAAAAGTTTAAATAAAATCTTAAAAAGATATAATTTATTAAATGGAATAATTATCCATGCAGTTCTGCATCAAGATTTAAATGCAGATTTACTACGGTTGCATGTAACGGTAAAAAAATTTGGTCAACAAAGAAAAAATATAACTATACAAACATACACAAGCACAACAAAAAATTCAGAAAAAAAACTTTTGCAAAAAGCGGTCTCTTCAGTTCTGGAAAACTTAGTTGAAGATTGGAAGTTAGAAAATATAATTCATTTCAATGAGCCAAATATGATTAATGTAAATATGCCAACAAAAGATATTTTTTATTGGAGAAAAATTAATGATTTGGTAAAAGGAATAGAAATAGTTAAAAGGATAGAGTTATTAAAAATTAATAAAAAAAGCACCCAAATTATTATTCATTTTTATGGAAGCAAAGACCAATTAATATCATCTCTATCAAGAAGTAATATTATTTTATCTAATAAAGATAATTATTGGGAAATATATTTAGATGATTAATTATACAATATCATGTCCCAATTAAATTTTAATTTTAAACATATTCCAGCTTTTGGAAGAAAAGATTTTATTGTAACGAATGCAAATACAGAAGCTGTGCAATGGTTAGACAAGTGGCCTAATTGGCCAAATAAATCTCTTTTAGTTTATGGGGATAAAGGGTCTGGTAAAACTCATCTTATCCACTCATGGAAATTAATGGCTAAAGGAGTTGTTTTGGATAGTAATAATCTAAAAAATATATCTTTTGAAAATTTGTATCATCATAACCATATAGCTATTGATGATGCTTCAAAAATATCAGATGATACTCTTTTCCATTTAATTAATATATTTAATGAAAGTAACAAAACTATTTTCTTGACTGATAGACTTCCTCCATCCAAATGGTCAACATGTTTACCTGACTTAAAATCTAGGCTAAGGTCAATTTTGACCATTGAACTAAAAAAACCAGATGATAAGCTTATTTATTTTTTACTAGTTAAATTATTTAATGATAGGCAATTAAATATTGATAATGAGGTAATTAATTATCTTGTCAAAAGAGTCGAGAGGAATTTCATAGGTATTCAAAATATTGTAAACTTAATAGATAATCAATCATTTTCAAAAAAGAAAAGAATAACAATACCTTTTGTTGCAAAAATTTTAAATAAAGAGACTTAACAATTCGTTTGTATTTTTTTTTATTTATATTATGTTCTAATTATTTACCACATTGAAAACAGTTATGAATTTATTAGAGTCACCAGATAGGTTTTTAAACAGGGAACTTTCCTGGCTTGCGTTCAATAGACGGGTTTTAGACGAAGCAAGAAATAAAAGTCATCCTCTTATGGAAAGGGTAAATTTTCTTTCTATTTCTGCTGAAAATCTTGATGAATTCTTTATGGTTAGAATAGCAGGACTGTGGGGGCAAGTCCAAGCTGGGGTTACATCAAAAAGTCAGGACGGAAGAACTCCTATAAAGCAGTTAGAGGAAATATGGGATGACTCAAAAAAATTAATCAAATTTCAAGAGAAAATATGGAGTGCATTGAGAAATGAACTTAAAAATGAAGGTATTAACCTTTGTAATTTAACTGAGTTAAATGAGGGAAATAAAAAATGGCTGGAAGGTGTCTTTTTAAGCGAATATTTTCCATTATTAACTCCTATTGCAATTGACCCTGCTCATTCTTTTCCTTTTCTTCCAAATAAAGGTTTTGGTATTGTTATAAAGCTAAAAAGGAAGTCTGATAGAAAGCCATTGAAGGCAATTATTCCTATACCTCGTCAAATGAAAAGATTTATAAAATTACCAGGTACAGGGATTAATTTAATTCCCATTGAAAAAGTAATTGAAATATTTTTGGATCTTATTTTTCCAAATTATGAGCTTGAAGCAAAATCAACTTTTACAGTAATTAGAGATAGTGATATAGAGCTAGAAGAGGAAGCCGAAGATTTAGCTTTATCTTTTGAAAATGTTCTTCGAAGAAGGAAAAGAGGAACAGTTATAAGAATTATGGTTGAAGATAAAATTTCTAAGGATTTAGTTATTTTTTTAATAAATGAGTTAAATTTAAGCCGTGATTCTGTTGTATATACAAGTGGTATTGTTGCTCTAGAAGATACTAAACAGTTAATAATTCATAAAAAAAATAAAATGGTTTATGAAAATTTTTACCCTAGGTTTCCGGAAAGAATTAGAGAATTTAATGGAAATTGTTTCTCTGCTATTTCACATAAAGATATTATAGTGCATCACCCCTATGAAAGCTTTGATGTTGTGATACAGTTTTTAAAGCAGGCAGCTGAAGATATTAATGTTGTTGCAATAAAACAAACACTATACAGAACTAGTGATAATTCTCCGATAGTGAAAGCATTGATTGAAGCTGCTGAAAATGGAAAGTCAGTAACTGCTTTAATTGAATTAAAAGCAAGGTTTGATGAAGAGGCAAATATTAGATGGGCAAGAGATTTAGAGAAAGCTGGTGTTCATGTGGTATACGGCTTTATGCAATTGAAAACTCATGCAAAAGTATCATTAGTTATAAGAAGGGAGGCTAAAAGGTTAAGAAGCTATGTTCATTTTGGTACAGGAAATTATCATCCAATAACAGCTAAAGTTTATACTGATTTGTCTTTTTTTACGGTTGATGAGTCATTATGTAGAGACGCTGCAAAATTATTTAATTATCTTACTGGTTATGCTGAACCAAAAAGTTGTGAAAAAATATCAATTTCTCCCATTTCTATGAGATCCAGTATTATTGATTTTATTCGACACGAAGTGAAGTTAGTCAAAGAAAGAGGTCACGGCGAAATTTGGGCTAAATTAAACTCTTTAGTAGACCCAAAAGTTATAGATGAATTATATTTAGCATCTCAATCTGGGGTTAAAATTGAATTAGTTATTAGAGGAATTTGTTGTTTAAGACCAGGTATAAAAAATTTTTCAGATAATATTAAGGTAAAAAGCATTGTAGGAAGGTTTCTGGAGCACTCAAGAATAGTATGTTTTGGAAATGGCAATAAAATTCCATCCCGTGAATCTAAAGTATTTATAAGTTCAGCTGATTGGATGCCAAGAAACTTTGATAGAAGGGTTGAGACTTTAGTTCCTATTGAAAACCCTACAGTACATCAGCAAATTTTATCACAAATAATGGTTGCAAATTTAAATGATAATACTCAATCATGGAATTTATTAGATAACGGGTCATATAATAAGATTAAACCTGATAAAAAAGAAAATTTTTCTGCACACGATTATTTCATGAATAATCCTAGTCTTTCTGGAAGAGGTAGTACTTTAAATGAGTTTAATTATCCAGAACTAGATTTGACTAGTATAGAAAAATCTTGAAATAAATGAGACCGATTAAACCTTTCTCAGTAATCGATATTGGATCAAACTCTATCAGATTGGTTGTTTTTGAGGAAAAATCTAGATCTGCTATTACTCTATTTAATGAAAAAACTCAATGTGGGCTGGGGAAAAATTTAGGTGTATCTGATAAAATTTCAGAGAATTCTAAAATTAAAGCTGAAACTGCTTTATCTAGATACATAAATATATCTCGTTCAATGAATGCAGAGTTATGTATTGTTGCAACAGCAGCAATAAGAGATTCAATTAATGGAAATGAATTTATTCAGAGAATAAATAAAATTTACGCTGTGGATATAAATATTTTATCAAGTAAAGAAGAGGCAAGATTATCATCTTTGGGAGTAATATCTTCTTTTAGGAATATTACTGGATTTATTGGAGATTTAGGTGGTGGAAGTCTTGAGCTTGCAAGTTTAAGTGATAAAAAATATCAATATACTTCTACACTTCCATTAGGAACATTAAGATATGCAAAAGTATTAAATAGAGATCCAAAATTAATCGATAAGATTGATCTTTATTTGAGTAGAATTGATTGGTTAGTTGAAGAAGAAAATAAAACTTTTTTTGTAATTGGAGGTGCTTGGAGGTCTTTTGCAAAAATTCATATGAGTTGGTCCAATTATCCTATATCTATTATTCATAATTACTCAATTTTAACATCAGAAGCAATTGAACTTTGTAAGGTTTTATCAAATTTAAACACCTCTGTAGAATCAATGTCAATTCTATCTCCTTCAAGAAAGGATTCAATATCATATTCATCTTTATTACTTGAGAGAATTCTATTGAAGGTAAAGCCCAAAAATATAGTTTTTTCATCTTTTGGTTTAAGAGAAGGGGTTCTTTACGACAAACTGGATAGTAAAGAGAAAAAAGAAGACTCATTGTTATTATATTGTTACAAAATTGGACAAAAAGAAAGTAGATTTTTCAAGAATTTATTAAATTTTTATAGTTGGATGTTACCTTTACTTGTTAATTTTCCAACAAAAGAATTACGTTTAATAAAAGCAATTTGTCTTTTAAGTGATATTTCTTGGAAAATACACCCAGAATATAGAGCGATTTTTTCCTATGAAAGAATTATTTATTTTCCTTTTGTAGAAATTGATCATAGTGAAAGAGAATATATTGCCTCTGCTTTATATAAAAAATACAAAGGAAAATCTGATTTAAATAAAGGTAAAAAATTATTATCAGAAGATGAGTATAACAGAGCATGTATAGTAGGGAAAATAATTGAATTCATCTTTATTTTAACTGGAGGTGCTACTTTTGATATTTGTCATTCAACTATTGAAAATAAAAATGGTGAGGTGGTTTTAAAATTAAAAGGTCCTCTCAATAAAATTTTTAATAAGGTATGTGAAAAAAAATTAAGAGATTTTTCAAATTTACTTAATTTTAA
>MDSV01226787.1_pt1 | contig 15691 bp, 14 predicted proteins | sample 810851 | NCBI WGS metagenome assembly MDSV01 (sample SAMN05326640, study PRJNA326480) | marine metagenome | isolation source: seawater | place: Atlantic Ocean: North East | collected 2012
CCATGACCTCTGAAAGTTCTATAAACAACCTTCTAAGTTTAAAATATAAGATACAAAGCTTAAATTGGGTACATAGCGTAATAACATTATTAGATATTCCCCTCTTAAGTAGCACAGATGAAACTTTAACAGAAAAATTACAAAATTTTAGCACTCTAAAAAGTGAGGGCATCAACAAAGAAAGAGGTTTTAATGAAATTTTAAATAGCCCAGTTTTTAGAAATTTTGTAATAAGTGAAGATGGAAAAACTACTGGAATTATTGTCAATATAAAAAAAGATGAAATATTAAAAACCTTAACAAATAAAAAAGAGATTGAAAATTATAAAGATGTCTTAAAAAAAAGAAATCACGAAAATATTGTTCAAATTAGAGAAATAATTAAAAGCTTTAATGAAGTTGGAAAAATCCATCTCGGTGGAATACCCATGATAGCTGATGATATGATGACATTTATTAAAAGTGATATTATGGTATTTGGAAGTGGAGTTTTCATATTTATAGTTGCAACATTGTGGTTTATTTTTAAAAGACTTATTTGGATTATAGTGCCAATAAGTTCTTGTTTTTTTTCTGTGTTTATAATGATTGGTTTATTGGGAATGATTGGATGGAAAGTTACAGTTATTTCCTCAAATTTTATCGCATTAATGCTCATACTTACAATGGCTATGAATATTCATTTGAGCACAAGATATCTTCAGCTTCAAAAAGATACTCCAGAAAAAAGTATTAGAGAATTAATTTTTCTCGCAACTTCTAAGATGTTCTGGCCAATTGCCTATACAGCATTAACCACAATATGTGCTTTTCTATCTTTAATTTTCAGCGGCATAAGACCAATAATTGATTTTGGATGGATGATGACATTTGGTTTAATTGTTTCATTCATTATCACTTTTACGTTACTGCCAACTTTGATTGGTATTTTTAAAAATAAAAATCTAGAACTTGCAGATCCAAAAAATTCTATCATCACAGATTTTTTTGCAAAAAGAGCAATTAATAATAGACAATATATATTTTCTGTTACGTTAATTGTGGTTATGCTTAGCGTGTTTGGTATTAGCAAGCTTGAAGTTGAAAATAGTTTTATAAATTACTTTGATAAAAAAACAGAAATTTACAAAGGTATGAAATTGATTGATGAAAAGCTTGGTGGCACAACGCCTTTGGAAGTCATTTTAAAGTTCTCAGATACCGATATTGATGATGGTGAAGAAAAAGATGAATTTGACGACTGGGAAGAGGAAAAGGAAGATGAAAAAAAATATTGGTTCACAAAGGATAAAGTTGATAAAATAAATAGTGTACACAATTACTTAGATAATTTACCAGCAGTTGGGAAAGTCATATCATTTTCATCTATTTTAGAAGTAGCAAAAAGTTTGAACAACAATAAAGAACTTGGTACTTTAGAAATGGGAATATTATACAGTAAATTACCACCCAATATAAAAAAACAAATAGTAGATCCTTATATTTCAATAAAAAATAATGAAGCTAGAATTAACTTAAGAATTAAAGACTCGCTTAAAGATTTAAGAAGAAATGAATTAATTAATAAAATTAATTATGATTTAGAAAATGAATTAGGTCTTAAAAGAGAAGAGTTTAAATTGGCAGGTGTATTAATATTATTTAATAATTTATTACAAAGCCTTTTTAAATCTCAAATATTGACATTGGGTTTTGTAATGATGGGAATTTTACTTATGTTTTTAATTTTATTCAGAAATATTAAATTATCTTTAATTGGTGTGGTTCCAAATTTCATTGCTGCATTCTTTATATTAGGAATAATTGGTATATTGGAAATTCCTTTAGATATGATGACAATTACAATAGCTGCTATCACAATTGGTATAGCTGTTGATAATAGCATACATTACATTTATAGATTTAAAGAAGAGTTTCAAAAAATTGGTAACTATAATAAAACTATAGAAAAATGTCATGCTTCTGTTGGTGTTGCAATAGTTAATACGTCTATTACTATTGTTTTTGGTTTTGCAATACTCGTGCTATCAAATTTTATTCCAACCATTTATTTTGGAATTTTTACTGGTATAGCAATGTTGCTAGCTATGATTTCTGTTTTAACACTTTTGCCAAGTTTAATTTTATTAATTAAGCCATTTAAAAATGTACAATGAAAGATTTTTTTATAGAGTTTTATAACAATTCCTCAGGTTTTGATTTATTTTTTTATTTAGTATCAATTATTTTTGCTATTCAATCTTCCTCGAAAGGTTTTGTTGTTAGCTTATTGTCTGCAAGCAAATGGGTTATATCATATGTTGTAACAATTATTTTGTTTCCAAAAGTGAAGCCATATTTTGAAAAATTAAGTAAAAACGAATATGTGCTGGATATAGTTTTGGGTGTATTTTTGTTCATTCTTGTGCTGTTTTTAGTTATTATGATTGGAAAAGGCTTGTCTAAAGTTATACGAATCTCACATTTTGGTAAAGTCGATACTTTTTTTGGTTTTTTTTTTGGAATATTTAAATCTTATGTTGTTTGCGTGTGCATTTTCACAACAATTAACAACTTTTATGATTATAAAAATTGGCCGATTAATATTGATGAATCGGTAATGTTGCCGTATATAAAAAATGGAAGTTATTTATTAATTGAAGAATTTCCAACAAAAAAACAATACGATGATGCAAAAGAAAAAGTTCAAGAGCTTTAATCCAAAAATTAAGGAAGAATGTGCTGTATTTGGAATAAGCAATAATGAAGACGCATCAGCTTTAACTGCTCTAGGACTGCATGCGCTTCAGCACAGAGGTCAGGAAGGTTGTGGAATAGTTTCTTTTGATGGAAATAAATACCACTCAGAAAAAAGATTTGGTTTAGTTGGTGATAATTTTAGTAAAGAAAAAGTAATTAAAACATTGCCGGGAAATTTTGCTATTGGACATAATAGATATTCAACAACAGGAGGAACAACATTAAGAAATATTCAACCTTTTTTTGCAGATACAAATGCTGGAGGAATCGGGGTAGCTCATAATGGAAATCTGACTAATGCAATCACTTTAAGAAAAAAAATGGTCGAGGAAGGATCTATATTTTATACTACGTCTGATACAGAAACTATCGTCAAATTGATAGCAAGATCTAAAAGGGTAAAGACTATAGATAAAGTGATTGATGCACTTTTCCAAATTCAAGGAGGTTACGCGTTGGTGGTAATGACTCAAAATATTTTGATAGGCGTAAGAGATCCGTATGGAATAAGACCCTTAGTAATTGGAAAATTAAAAAATTCCTATGTACTAGCATCAGAAACTTGTGCTTTAGATATTATTGGAGCAAAATTTATAAGAGAGGTAGAAAATGGAGAGATAGTTTGTATAGAAAATGATCAACTAAAAAGTGTCAAACCTTTTCCTCCAAAAAAAATTAGACCTTGCGTATTTGAGTATATATATTTCTCAAGGCCGGATAGTATTTTAAACGGAAAAACTGCATATGAATATCGAAAAAATTTTGGTGCAGAACTAGCTAAACAAGAAAAACAAGCTGTAGACTTAGTCGTGCCAGTTCCAGACTCAGGAAACGCTGCTGCGTTAGGTTTTGCTCAAGAAATGGGTATTCATTTTGACTTAGGATTAATTAGAAATCATTATGTAGGTAGAACATTTATTGAGCCATCTCAAAAAATACGTAGCTTAGGTGTTAAACTAAAGTTGAATGCAAACTTATCGGTAATAAAAAATAAAAAAATAATTTTAGTTGATGACTCACTGGTTAGAGGAACAACTTCATCCAAAATTGTAAAAATGCTATACGATGCTGGCGCTAAAGAAATTCATGTTAGAATTGCAAGTCCAGAGATTAAATTTCCGGACTTTTATGGAGTTGATACTCCTACTAAAAAAGAATTACTCGCAGCAAATAATACTGTAGATGAAATATGTGAATTAATTGGAGCAAAATCATTAAAATTTTTAGATATTAATGGACTATACAAGGCAATGGGATTTGAAAAAAGAAATGATACATATCCACAGCTAACAGATCATCATTTTACAGGTGACTATCCTGTAAAAATAATTGATGAGTTGGGCGAAGATAAAGTCACCCAGCTATCATTATTAAGTACAGCATCTAATAATTAATGAAAAAAGTTAGTTTTACAGAAATGAAAAACGGAACAAAAGAAGATTATCTTCTTTTAGAAAAGAATGAAAAAAATTATGCAGATCAAACTGCTGATAGAATATTGAATTTTATGTCTACTTTGACATCGACCCTAGAAGGTTATCAAGTATCAAGACTTGAGCATTCTTTACAAAGTGCAACAAGAGCTTTTAAGGCTGGAGAAAGTGATGAAATGGTAGTTGCGGCATTGCTACATGATATTGGAGATGAATTTGCTCCTATGAATCATTCGGAATATGCAGCTTCAATTCTGAAACCATATGTTTCAGAAAAAACTCACTGGATTGTACAAAAACATGGCGAATTTCAAACATACTATTATGCACATCATTTAGGAGGAGATAGATATAAACGAGATAAATATAAAAATCACAAATACTTCAAAGCATGCTTAGATTTTTGTGAAAAATATGATCAAAATTCTTTCGATCCTAATTTTAAGTCATTTCCTTTAGAGTATTTTAAACCTTTTGTGAAAAAAATTTTTTCTAGAAAACCATTTAGTAATAATTAAAGATAATTTTGCCAAATCTATTAAAATCTGAAAAAAGTCCTTACCTTAAACAACATGAAAATAACCCTGTGGACTGGTTGCCTTGGAATAAATCATCATTATTGAAAGCAAGAGATCAAAAAAAACCGATTTTTTTAAGTATTGGGTATGCCAGCTGTCATTGGTGTCATGTAATGGCACATGAAAGTTTTGAAAATACAGATACTGCTAAAATAATGAATCAAAATTTTATTAATATCAAAGTAGATAGAGAAGAAAGACCTGATCTCGATTTTATATTTCAAAAAAGTTTAGGGATATTAACTGGTACTCAGGGAGGTTGGCCCTTATCAATGTTCTTAGACGAAAATGGCGTACCATTTACAGGCGGAACATATTTCCCTCCTGATGATGTACAGGGAAGGCCGAGCTTTAAAAAGGTCTTGGAAAACGTTTCAAAAGTATATGCGGAAAATAGAGAAAAAATAATTGATCAAGTAAATCAAATGAAAATGGTTTTTAAGGAATTGAATAATAAAAATTCAGTCCTAAACCAAGATTTAGAACCATTAGCAGAAAAGATTATACAATATATGGATGGTGAACATGGAGGATTTCAAGGAGCACCAAAATTTCCTCAATTTTATATTTTTGATACTTTGTTTTATTTTTATAAAAAAAATCGTAAAAAGATTTTTTTTGACCCTGTTAAAAAACTCCTTAAAAATATTTCTTCAAGAGGAATATACGACCAATTGGCTGGTGGTATTTCAAGATACACTGTTGATGAAAAGTGGATAGTGCCTCATTTTGAAAAAATGCTTTATGATAATGTGTTATTTGTAAAATTACTAAATAATTATGTAAATGATACTGAGGACTCTTACTTTAAAAATAAACTACAACAAACTATTAGTTATATTAATACTTCATTTAAAAATACCATTGGTTTAGTTGGTTCCGCTTATGACGCTGATAGCGAAGGTGTTGAAGGTAAATATTATATTTGGAAATATGATGAATTAAAAAATATATTAAAAAATGATTTCGATTTATTTAAAAAAAAATACAAAATAACAATAGAAGGTAACTTTGAAAATTATAATATATTAGTAGAAAATCAAGATTTTATATTAAACGATGAAGAAATTAAAAAGATTAAAGAAATTGAAAAAAAGTTAGTTTCTATTAGAGAGCAAAGAATTAAACCTTTTTTTGACGATAAAACACAAACAGACCTGAACAGTTATTGGATATATAACATACTTCATTCATCATTAATTTTTGAAGACGAAAATCTTTTTAATACTTCAATTAATTATTTTGAAAGACTAAGTTTAAATCTAAAAAACAACATATATCATTGCTACAACAAAAATAGACATGAAATTGACGTTTTTCTCGAAGATTATGTTTATTATTCATTACTTTTAATTTCAATATACGAAATTAAAAATGATACGAATTCTCTCACAAGATGTGCTGATATGTTAAAAGAAACATGGGAATTATTTTATAATAATGAAAATCAACTACTTCAAAAAAATATTAAAAAAACAAATGATCTTTTCGTAAATCCGATTGATGTAATCGATAACAATATACCAAATGGAAATGGTATTTTTTTATTAGTTTGCAGTAAATTATATAATATTACAGGTGATGAATATTGGAAAAACAAAATCGATTTGCTAACAAAATCGTTTCATTCTTATTTAAATAATAGTTATTCTCAAATGTTCAGTTACATAAAAATATTAGATATATGTAATAACAATATTACCTTTACGTTCTATGGAAATTCAGAGAAATTGGTTAGTATTAAAACAGAATTATTGAAAAAATATTTTGAAATATCAACGTTTATTCATAAAAATAATGCTGATGATGCTTTTATTGTCATTTGTAAAAATAAAGTATGTTCTCAAAAACTAAAATCATTAGATGAAGTAAATAGTTATTTAAATGAAAAGTCTATCTAATCAAAAAAAAGGGTCATTGATGGCATTCGTTGCCGTAATGCTTATTACCCCAGACTCACTTTTTATTCGTCTTTCAAACATAGATACATGGGGACTTTTGTTTTATCGAGGAGCAATTCCTTTTCTATTGGTATTTATCTGTTCAATTTTTTTTTATAATTTTTATAAATCTAATTTTTTAAGAGTAACATTGGATATGGGAATTCAGGGTATATTTTATGCTTTAACATTCTCTTTAACAAATATTACTTTTATACTATCTATTCAAAATACAAATGTGGCAAACACATTGGTAATGGTAGCGACTGCACCAATGTTGTCAGCAATACTAAGTTCTATATTTTTAAATGAAAGTCCAGATAAAAAAACCTGGATTGCAATTGTTATTACTTTTTTTTCTGCAGTTTATATATTTTACGATTCTTTAAAAATTGGAAATTTCATTGGCGATTTTTTTGGCTTGATTACAGCATTTGGTTTAGCAGTTGGTGCAAATATTGTTAGATCGGCAAAAAATAAGGATCTTGTACCTGCTGCAGTATTTGGAAAGTTAATTGTCGCAATTTTTGCGTTATTCTTTGTTTCAAGTTTTGAATTAATTGAAGGTGATATAATTTTTGTTCCGTTAATGTGTGTAATGTGTGTTGGAATTCCATTTGTCTTAGTAACAATAGCTCCTCGATTTATAACCGCTGCAGAAGTTAACTTATTTTTCTTGCTTGAAACAATAATAGGACCAATATGGGTCTGGATGGTTATAAAAGAACAACCTAGTATGGAAACTATTTACGGTGGTATAATTATTATAATAACTATAGCAATTCACTCATTTCTTAAAATTAAAAATTCTTAGCTTAGTCACAATTAAGTCTTTATTTAATAATAGATGACCAATAACTATAAAAAATATGAATAAAATACTTAAAAACTCTTGGGCTTTATTTTTAGGCATGGGTTTTATAATGTTAGCTCATGGATATCAAGGTTCACTCTTAGGAGTTAGAGCGGTACAAGAAAATTTTAGCCTGACCTCAACAGGATTCATGCTATCAGGATATTATGTAGGATACTTTATAGGTGCAAGAACTATTCCAAGTTTCATTTTACGAGTAGGCCATATTAGGGTATTTGCTGCGTTTGCATCAATTGCATCTATAGTAATTTTGATCCATTCTATTTTTATCAACCCTTTCACATGGTTTATATTAAGAATAGCAACAGGGGTAAGTATGGTATCTCTATATACTGTTGCTGAAAGTTGGTTAAATGATAGGTCAAGCAATAAAAATCGCGGTAGTGTCCTATCTATTTACATGGTTATACAATTTGGTGCGATGGCTATAGGTATGTTTTTTCTTAATTTCAGTTCACCAAAAAATTTTCAACCATTTATTTTAGTTTCACTTTTTATGTCTTTGTCATTAATTCCGATTTTATTGACTAAAAGAAAAGCGCCCACATTTAAAAAAATCACAGGGATGAGTCTCTCTGAATTATATAAAACTTCTCCTTTAGGAATGGTTGGTTCTGTATTATATGGAACAGCTCAATCTGCATTATTTTCTTTGTTAGCTGTTTATGCTGCATCGATGAATTTTACAATTTTTGAAATTTCAATAGTAACTTTTTTACTGGCAATATCAGGTGCTGTAGCACAGTGGCCAGTTGGAAAACTTTCTGATTCATTAGATAGACGAAAAGTTATTATATATACAACCTTTGGTTCATCTTTTTTTGCATTTTGTGCAATCATGTCAGTTGGTCAAATGTATATGCCGGGAGAATTAGCGACTACTAAAATTTGGTTTTTTATTTTTCTAATACTATTTTCTTTTTGTAGTTTACCAATGTTTGCAATTATATTTGCACATACGAATGATTTTATTCCAAAACAAAAATTTGTAGCAGCGGGCGCTGGTTTACAATTTGCATTTGGTTTAGGAGCTATTTCAGGTCCATTTCTGTGTGCGAGTTTGATGAATCTAATAGGACCAAACGGGTATTTTATATTTTTAATTATTTTTCACTCTTTAATAGGAATTTTCGCAATACATCGTATGAAAGTTAGAGTGACAATTGAGAATCCAGATTCACAGTTTGTCGCGGTGCCTCAAACTATTACTCCACTTGGTATGGAGTTAAATCCGAATACAGAGCCAATTGAAGAACCAGAAAAAACAAAAGATGACTAGTTTACTTCAAATTGCAAACCCCAGGTTGTAGTTTTAAAAACTCAATTTGAACCAGATAGACTTGTTAAGTTATATTTTTTTTGCTTAAATTAAGATTATACAAATGAGAAAAAAAAAGAAAAAAAATTCGAATAAAATTACTAAAGGAATTTTTCCTGCTTCAATAGGAAAAGTGATAAAAAGTTTTAAAAAAAAACAGGAAATAAATAAAATAAAAAAAATAAAATTAGAAGAAAAAGAAGAACAAAAAAAAATAGTGCAAGAGCGGAAAGAACTAAAATCGCTTGAGGAAAAGCTTTTTAAAGAAGAAGACAGATTAAGATTAAAAAGCGACGAACTAAAGAATAAAGAAAAAGATCTAAATTTTAAAGATGAAGAACAAAGAAAAAAAGATGATTATTTAAGATCAAAAGATGAAGATTTAAGAAGAAAAGATAAATATCAAATCCAAAAAGAAAAAGAACTTAAAATAAAGGAAGAGGAACAGAATAGAAAAGATATCGATCTTAAAGTTAGAGAAGATGAACAAAAACAAAAAGATCTCAAAGAAAATAGAAGAAAATTAAAGGAACAAAAAGCAAAAGATGAAGAGGCTAGAAAACAGCAAAATATTGAATTAATGAAATTAAAAGAATGGGAAGAAAATTTTGATAAAGAACAAAGAAATAAAGAGAAACAAGAATTGTTAAAAGAAGAAAAATTAAGAAGAAGAGAAGCTGAGAAAAATTTAAAAAATGAATTAGATGAATTTAATCAAGAAAAATTATTTGAGGAAGATGATCAAATAAAAGCTGAATTTGATAAAAAAGAGCTAAACTAAAATTTTCTTTAAATGAATAGAGAAAATGCTGCCAAACTATGGAAAATAATTCAAGAAGCTGGAGATTATTTACAAAACCAACTACCTGATCACCCAAATCATCCTAAAGGTAGAAATTCTTATGCCCATGTAGCAATTTGTGTAAAATCTAGATTCAACTCAAGCTACAAAGATATCCCAGATGATAAATTTGAAGAGGTAATTAAATATATTAAATATTTAAAAGAAAATCCCACCTGATTACTGTTTAGGAAAATAATCTTTTAATTTTCCTTCTCTATAGACGTCAGCAGTACAGCAATGCAAACCTCCTCCAAACGCATATGCTTCTCTTAATTCAACGGGTACAACCTCCATTCCTAGTTTACTTAGTTGTTCACATTGATAAACTTCACTTTTTTCAACACAAGCTGTTTTTGAATCTAGTATAAGAATATTCATAGATAACCAAACTGATGAATAACAAAGTGGTGGTGGTGAATTATGTGCTGGCTGCGCGGCATCGATAATTTTCCAATCATTGTCCTCAAATAACTTTCTTTGTTGTTTTGGTAATCTTCTTTGTGGGTTGTTTATTATTATTCCTTCTTTTATTGGTGTGAAGGTTGCATCTATATGGATTGGATAAGGATCTCCTGGGAAATTTACAGCATGAATTCTATGATCTTTAAAATGTCTTTTTAACCAGTCAATTCCTTTAAGATTTGTAGTAAAGCCATGTTGAACTATTAAATCTCTTCCAAATCTCAAAACATCAGCAGCATCGAATAAAGGTTCTTCTTCTGTGGTTACAAAATATTTATTTTCTGTCCATTCCAATCTTTTTTCTACACCTATTTTATCTGATAAATAATCTTTCCTGTAATCTAGATCTGTTAATCTTGGTTTAGGAGCTGACTCATGTCTCATATTTAAATCATTATTGTAATATTCTTTTAATAAAGGTCTGTAACAAAGATACTCAAACCATCGACACCTATAGCTCATTGTTGCCTCCAATATTTCGTTGCCTACTGTTAACAAAACATCTCTTGGGGGCATACATCCAAACATTGTCTCTGCTTTCCAATCAGGAGTAGAGATTGTTTGATTAAAATTAATAGGTGTTGGTCTATCAACTTTTATTCCTCTTTTTTTGAGTAAATTAGAAAAATCGTCTAGTAATTGATTAGCCTTATCAACCGTATCTTTTGTTCTTGGGCCAAATTTTCCTCTCATATCTGAATCTTCTGGTACTTTTGCGTCTAGGGCTGGCTCTGGTGCAGGTATACATGTGCCGTCAGCTCTTCCTACAATCACATGTTTTAATGGATCCCATTCATTCCAGCTATTTACTACAACTTTATTTTTGGTCATCATTAAAAAAATTAATTTAAACCTATGAATCTTCTATTATGTTGAATTATTAAACTATAATAAATTATAGATGAAAATATAAGAAAACCGCCAATAATAGTATTCGTACTAGGAACTTCGTTAATTCCTAAGATCGGCAACCAAACCCAAAAAATTCCTCCGATTATCTCAGTTAATGATAAAAGTGTCAGTTCAGCTGCAGGAATATTTTTTGAACCAATTGAATATAAAATCAAACCTAAACATACTAAAGATCCATGTGTCGCAAATAAAGCCTGATTTTTGCTAGACGATAAAAAACTTGTGTCATTTAAAATAATCATTAATGCTGAAAATAAGCAGCAAATCAAACCTGCAATTGCAACTGTTGTGAATTTTGGAGTCTCTTTTCTCCATCTTAAAGATACAGAAAAAATAGAAAAACCAATTGCTGATACTAGGCCAAAAACCAAACCCAATACTGAAGTTTTTTCACTGTTTCCAAGTGCCATTATCACTATTCCAATAGAAGCTAGTCCAATAGCTGTCCAAACATTAACTGATATTTGTTCTTTTAAAAAAAGAAAACCAAGTAAAGCTGTAATAAAAGGCATCGCTGCTAAACATAACAAAGTAATTGCAGCAGATGTGTTTGTAATAGACCAAATAAAGGTAATCATTGCCAGTCCAAGTCCAAGACCACCTATCAGTCCAGACAAACCAATCTTAAAATAATTTTTATAAAATTCTTTTCCTTCCTCAAGAAATAAGTAAATATTAAGTAAAGCAAATATTACAATTCCTCTCGCAAACAAATATTGCCATGGAACAAGTTCAGGTTGATCTATATGCCTTACGACATAAGGACCAAAAGACCAAAGAATACCTGCGATCAAGACAATAGGTATTGCAATATTTGGATTTTTTAATTGAAGCATTAACAATTAATATTATGAAATCGATTAATTAACAATAAATTATTAGATAATTTACTCATTACCTATAGATAAATATTAATACAATAATACCTAAATATTGTTTTCACACACAAAAACAATTATAAAATATAAATTATTTACAGAATATATTCGATGGACATAGAAATTTTAAAAATTGCTTCAAAAACTGATAATATTAAAGTTATAGATAATTATACTCACCATTCTAAATATAAAAATAAATTTTGCGGAGATCTAATTGAAATTCATTTAATAGTAAATAATGATAAAATTTTAGACTTTGCTTACCAAACTAAATCTTGCATTTTTTGTCAAGCATCTGCCAGTCTGTTAGCAAAAGTTGCAAAAAACAAATCAATAAAAAATATTGAGACTTTTCATAAACTTCTAATAACTTCTTTTCAAAATGATAAACTTAAATTACCTGTCCAATGGATGATTTTTAAAAAACTTGCTAGGAAAAAATACTATGCAAGAAAAGAATGTATTGAACTACCTTTCAAGGCTTTGTCAAAAGCAATAAAGGACTATAATGACTAAAGAAAATTTAATAAAATCATCTTTAGCTGGATTATTTTCAATTATAACAATTGGTGCCTTAACTCTTTTAACTTATAAAACAGATTATGGTGTATTTCTCGTAGCCTCTTTTGGTTCAACAATGGTTTTGTTATATGGATATCCAGAAAGTCCTTTCGCAAAACCAAAAAATATTTTTTTTGGTCATTTATTAACTTCTTTAATTGGTGTGGTTTGTTTACATATAATTCCTTTGCCAAATTTTTTACTGATACCTCTTGCTGTAGGAATTGGTGTAATGTTAATGATTTTATTAAATGTAACCCATCCACCTGCCGGTGGAAACCCAATAATAGTTATAATTGGATCAGTGTCTTTTGAGTACTTATTGTCTCCAATTGTAACAGGTTCGATTATCTTAATCGGTTTTGGTTATATAATTAATAAATTTATCCTCAAGAAACAATACCCAAAATAACCATAATTTGTTTGATAGGTCGTAAGTTTTTATGCTAGAATTCTAATTATAAATTTCAAAAATAATTTAAATATTTAAAATTTATTATTACATTTATAGGAGAAAAAATGAAAATATTATGTATATTATACGATGATCCTAAAGGAGGTATGCCAAAAGAATATCCTCTTAAAGATTTACCAAAATTAGATAAATATCCAGATGGCATGACGCTACCATCTCCAAAAGGAAGGGATTTTAACCCTGGGGACTTGTTAGGATGTGTGTCTGGAGAATTGGGACTAAGAAAATTTTTAGAAAGTAATGGTCATACTTTTGTGGTTACAAACAGCAAAGATGGTGATGGTTGCGAGGCTGACAAACATATCGTAGATGCGGATGTTGTTATTTCTCAACCATTTTTTCCATACTATCTGACAAAAGAAAGAATAGCGAAAGCAAAAAATTTAAAAATGGCAATTACAGCTGGTATTGGATCGGACCATGTTGATTTACAAGCAGCAATGGATAATAAAATTGACGTTGTTGAGGTTACTTATTGTAATTCAAGATCAGTTGCTGAACATATTGTTATGATGATTGTTTCAATGGTAAGAGACTACCACAATCAACATAAAATAGTGAACGAAGGTGGATGGAATATTGCTGACGCTGTTCAAAGAAGTTATGATGTTGAAGGAATGCATATTGGTACAGTTGCAGCTGGTCGAATAGGATTAGACGCGCTTAGAAAAATGAAACCTTTTGATGTTCATCTACATTATTTTGATAGACATAAATTACCAGATAGTGTTGAGAAAGAGTTAAATCTTACATTTCACGAGTCTGTTGAGTCAATGGTAAAAGTTTGTGATGTGGTAACAATTAATTGTCCACTACACCCAGAAACAGAAAATCTTTTTGATGATGTAATGATAAGCAAAATGAAAAAAGGTGCCTACATAGTTAATACAGCTAGAGGTAAAATATGTAATAGAGATGCAATAGCAAAAGCTCTTAAGAGTGGTCAACTAAGTGGTTACGCAGGAGATGTTTGGTTTCCACAACCAGCTCCAAATGATCATGTTTGGAGAACTATGCCTAATCACGGAATGACACCACATACATCAGGCACTTCATTATCAGCTCAAACAAGGTATGCAGATGGTGTAAGGGAAATACTTGAATGCTTTTTTGATGGTAAAGAAATAAGAGATCAATATTTAATTGTTAAAGACGGTCAACTTGCTGGCATGGGTGCACACTCATATAGTAAAGGTTCTGCAACAGGAGGATCTGAAGAAGCAGCCAAATATAAAAAGAAATAATTTGTATTGCTGTTAAAAAAGTTTGTAAAACCATTTGTAATTACTTATTTATTCTTAAGTATTGCTTTAGGTTTTTATCCAAGTTTTAATTTTTACTCATTCAAAGGTCAGCTGGTTATTATTTTAGTAGCTACCTTTAATGGTTTATTGGGAATTTATACCAAAAAATTATAAAACGTAGGGCTCAGGTCTTGCTGTACTATTTAAAACTCTTTCAACACCAAATACGCTAATATCTATTGTTTGATAAGATCCAGTTGTAATTAATTCAGTTAATGCCCTACCAATTCCTGGTGCCTGCATTAAACCTCTGCCTGTAAATCCAGATGCCATATATACATTTTCATATTTAGGATGCTTTCCAACCACAGCATTATTATCTAATTTATTACAATCATAGTAACCAGCCCAACCTCCAGTAAGTTTTAATTCTTCAAAAGCAGGAATTCTTTTTGCAAGTGCTGGCCATACAAGTTCTTCAAAATCATTCCAAGATGGTTCTAGGTCATCCGCATCAAACACAGAAATTGGCGAACCAGCAAGATATTCTTTACCTTCAGGTCTCCAATATACTCCTGTTGTTAAATCTCCTGTTAATGGCATCTCTGAAATATGTTTTGGGCATTTAACTCTAAAGACTGTATGTTTTTGAGGAACTACAGGAATATCATCTAGCAGTTCTTTTGTCCAACAACCTGCGGCTGAAACAATTGTTTTTGCTTTTATTTCTGAGAGACTTTTTATATCGCCTTTTACAAATTCAGCTCCTAATTCAGCAGCTTTACTTTTTAGTGCTCCGTGAAATAAAAATGGATCAATCCAACCCTCTGTTTTATTGTCAGTATATGTAGCTGTTTCAATGCCTTCATTATTAATGTAAGGAAATATCTTGCTTAATTCTGAGCCCTTAATATTTTTTGTACCTGCTTCACAAGCTTTATGATTTTCTAAAGCTCTATATTGTTCCTCGGCATGATCGGGACCAAACATTAAAAGATATCCATTTGGTACCATACTTGCAGTTGGTTTAGGGTTTTTTTCAGTTTTTAAAATCTCTGGTATTTGAAATATGAATTCTTTTGCAAACTTTCCTAATAAAATATTTTCTTTTTGGAAAAATTGACGTCTAAATCCTCCGAGAGATAAAGGGAAAGATGCCTGTTTATATGTAGGATCTCTCTCTATAACTTTAACCTTTCGACCTTCTTTTGATAAAAAATATGCTGTCGCTACCCCAATAATCCCCCCACCAACAATAACTACATCATCCATAATTAGTTCAAATATAATAAAGTTGTATTTAAAATCAATGCATAACAACACCACAGCAGATATGGAATCATTAACGCATAACTAATCATACTTATTTTTTTAAATTTTAAAATTAAAAGAATTATTAATATTATTAGTATTATTAAGTTTATAAGAGC
>MDSV01139544.1_pt1 | contig 15690 bp, 8 predicted proteins | sample 810851 | NCBI WGS metagenome assembly MDSV01 (sample SAMN05326640, study PRJNA326480) | marine metagenome | isolation source: seawater | place: Atlantic Ocean: North East | collected 2012
GCGGCCGCCGTCGAAGCCGCGGCCGCCGCGGCCGCCGCCGCGGCCGCCGCGCACGGACGCCACCGCCTTTTCGGTTTCCCACGCCGCGCTCGCGTCGTTGACGAGCGCGGCGATGGACGCGTCGGGTCCGTTTCCTTCCGCCTTGTCGCCGCCGCCGGTCGCGCCGTCCGCCGACCAGGTCATGGCGCCCGCGTGCGCGGGCGGGTACTGGCGCCGCGGCTGCCGCGGCTGGTTGGGAAGCGGCTCGGGGGGGCGCACGTACACCACCTTCTTCTGCGTGTTGCTCCCTTGCTCGGAGCCGACCGCGGCGGCGCGCATGGACGGCACGCGCTTCACGATGATGCTGGTGTTTTTCCACACCATGGTGGTGTCGTCCGTGTACTCCTCGTCGTTCTGCGCGTTCGTCAGCAGCAGCTCGCACGCCTGATCGCGCGCGAGGCCCTTCTTCTCGACGATCGACTTCTTCAGATCGCCGACGCTGATGAACATCCCATCGAACCCCACGCTGTCGTAGTCCTTCTGCGACTTGAACTTGTAGTGCACGGTGGACGCCATCGTGGCCGAAGAACGACGGAATGCACCGAGAAACCCCGCGCGCGGTCCTTCCCGCCTCCGCGAATCCGCCGCCGCGGGATCTTGCGCGGAAGATTTGTGCCCGAGATCTCGATATCGCCGTCCTGACTTGAGTGGCAAACAGTCTGAAGTCAGCTATTAAAATTGGCGCATCCCCCGACGCCGACCACGTCTCCTCACCGCCGACACACGAAGGCGGCGGTCGTTTTTCGTCGAACGCCTCTGGCCTTCCATCCGTCCTTCCACACCCCGAGCGCCTCCCACGATGGCGGCGTCGCTCTCCGAGTCCGAGAAGAAGAAGGCTGTCGAGGCGTTCTCGGCGCTGGGCGTGTGCGACGAGCTCGCGCAGGCGTGCGCGTCGCTCGGATGGAAGGCGCCCTCCGCAATTCAGACGGAGTCCATCCCGCAGGCGCTGCAAGGCAAGGACGTCATCGGGCTCGCGCAGACCGGTTCCGGCAAGACCGGCGCGTTCGCGCTGCCCATCCTGCAGGAGCTCCTGGACAGCCCCCAGGCGTTTTTCGCGCTGGTGCTCTCGCCGACGCGCGAGCTGGCCATCCAGATCGCCGAGCAGTTCGAGGCGCTGGGCGCCGGCATCGGCGTCAAGACGGCGACGCTCGTCGGCGGCATCGACATGATGTCGCAGAGCATCGCGCTCGGAAAGAGGCCGCACGTCGTCGTGGGCACGCCCGGGCGCGTGGTGGACCACCTCACGAACACCAAGGGCTTCGGGTTGAAGCAGCTTAAGGTGTTGTGCCTGGACGAGGCCGACCGCCTGCTCAACCTGGACTTCGAGCAGGAGATCGACCAGATCCTCAAAGTCGTGCCTCGCGACCGCCGGACGCAGCTGTTTTCCGCGACGATGACGAGCAAGGTTGCTAAGCTACAGCGCGCGTGCCTGCGGAACCCCGTGAAGGTGGAGGTGAGCGCCAAGTACAGCACCGTGGACTCGTTGAAGCAGAACTACCTGTTCGTCCCCGCGAAGCACAAGGACTGCTACGTGAACTACCTGTTCGACGAGCTGAGCGCCAGCACGACGATGGTGTTCACGCGAACGTGCGACCAGACGAGGAAGCTCGCGCTGGTCGCGCGCAATTTGGGGTTCGGCGCGGTGCCCATTCACGGGCAGATGTCCCAGCCCAAGCGGCTGGGGGCGCTGAACAAATTCAAATCCGGAGAGAGGAACATCCTCGTCGCCACGGACGTCGCCTCGAGAGGCCTGGACATCCCCGCGGTGGACGTCGTCATAAACTACGACGTCCCGCAGAACTCCAAGGACTACGTCCACCGCGTCGGACGCACGGCTCGCGCCGGCCGCTCCGGCTTGGCGGTGACGCTGGTCACGCAGTACGACGTCGAGCTGTACCAGAAGATCGAGCGTTTGATCGGGAAGAAGCTGGAGGCCTACCCCGCGCCAGAAGAGGCGGTGCTGCTCCTAAACGAGCGCGTCAACGAAGCGCAGCGCATCGCGGCGAACCAGATGCGCGAGGCGGATGCGCGGGGGGGCGGGAAAAAGCGCCACCGCGATGGCGACGGCGACGAGGAGGACCAGGCGCTCATGACCATCATGGGCCGGGGCGGGCGGGGGCGGGGCGGCGGAGGCAGAGGCGGCGGGAGGGGAAGGGGACGAAGGTAGTCATGACGCGTTCGTCGAGATGTGTGTTCTATTCGCGATATGCGCTTTCGTGCGTATTTGACCGACTCGGAACGTACGCACCTACTCGTAATACGCGAGCGCGCGCGCGAGCGCGCGAGTCTCACAGTTTGCTGAGGTGCCCGCCGTCGACGTGCAGAATCACGCCCGTGGTCCACGCGCCCGCGGCGGACGCGAAGAACAGCGCCGCGCCCGCCATGTCGTCCGCGCCGCCCTTCCTGCGTAGCGGTAGGCCCTCCGATATGGCCTTGGCCTCCTCGTAGCCCTCGAGCTGCGCGCTCATGCGGCTGGGGACGTAGCCCGGCGCGACGGCGTTGACGGTGATGGCCTCGCCGCCGCTCGCCCGGCGGTCGGCGAGCTCGTCGGCGAGTTTGCGCGTCAAGTGGTGCACCGCGGCTTTGCTCACGTCGTAGGAGAACGTGGGGAACACCTGCGGTCGCAAGCCCGCGATGGAGCCGATGTTGATCACGCGCGCCGGGTCCGTTTTGGTCGACGCCTTGTCCAGCATCGGTAACACCTCTCTCGTCAGGAAAAACACGCCCTTCACGTTGAGCGCGTACGTCTTATCCCAACCCTTCTCGGAGTGCGTCTCCATCGGCGCGCCCCAGCTCGTGCCCGAGTTGTTCACCAGGACGTGGAGCTTGGTCTCGCGCTCGGCGAGCGCCTCGGCGAGCGCCACGCAGCCAGCCTCCGAGCCCAGGTCCGCGGGGAGCGCGAAGCACTCGCCGGGACCTACCGCCGTGAGCTTCTGCGCGGTGGTCTCGCACGCCCGCGCGTCTCGCGACGCGATGTACACACGCGCTCCGTTCGCCACGAACCCCGCGGCGATCATCAGCCCGATGCCCCGCGCGCCGCCGGTCACCAGCACCGTCTTGCCGCGAACGCCGAACAACCGTTCGACCGCCAGGGCACCCACCATCGCCTTCTGGGACATCGCGGCGGTACCGCGGAGCGAGGAATGACGACAGTTGTCGGCACCACGTGGCCATGACAGTCTGTACCGTAGACTTACTTCCGCGAGCCAGCCAGATCTGCGCGCGCTTCGCCGCGAGCCGGCCATGGCGTACGCGTCGAGTAGACACGCGGTGCGGCGGCTCGCGGCCGAGGCGGCGCATGGCGCGCGCGCGCGCGCCGCGGCCGCTCCGAACGAGCGTGCCATCGCCCGCGCGTCGCTCGACGCCCCGCTCCCCCGTCCCCCCGCGTGGACGGTCCCGTCCCGAGGTTTCGCGGGGGCGTCCGCGGCGTCTCCCGCGGCCGCGAGCGCGGGCACGGGTTCGGCGGGCGGCGGCGCGCGCTCGTGGCTCGGCGCGGCGTTCCTGCTGAGCCCCAGCGCGGTGTGCGTCGCGCTGTGCAAGTGGCAGCTCGACCGCTGGGAGTGGAAGAAGGGGGAGCTGTCGGCGCGCGAAAAGGCGCTGGCGGAGGGCGAGCGGACGCTGACGGATGTGCGCGCCGCCTCGCGACGCGGTGAGCCCGTCGCGGAATACACCGCCGTGCGCGTGGAAGGCACGCTGCAGTGCGAGCGGTCCGTGCGCGTCGCGCCGCGCGTGCGCAGCGTGCACGGCTCGCCGATGCCCGGCGCTCTGCTCATCACCGCCCTCCGGCCGCGCGGCGCGGCGAGGAGCCTCCGAAGCTCGCGGCGCGGCGGCTCGGACGACGCCGTCGTGCTCGTGAACCGCGGTTGGGTCCCCGAGGGCTGGCGTGAGCCCGAGGGCGGCGCGTGCTTGAAAACGACGGGCGTGACCCGCGCCAGCGAGACCCCCGGCTTCTTCACGCCGGCGAACGACCCGGCGAAGGCGCGGTTCCACTGGGTGGACATCCCGGCCATCGCGAGATCGCTGGGTTTGCCGGAAGACACGCCGCTTGTGCAGCTCGCGCGCGGCGGCAAGCGGGATCGCGGGAACGCCGCGCCGACGGCGTTCCCGGCGCCCGCGGCGCTGGCAGACCTGCGCGCGTTCAAGGTGGCCCCCGAGGACCACGTGAACTACGCCGCCACCTGGGGGGGGCTCGCGCTCGCGACGGGGGGGGGCGCGCTGTACGCGCTGGCGGGGCGCGGGAAGGGCGCCGCGGGCGCGGCGCGGCGCGCCGCCGCCAAAACGCGCTGAAGTTTTTCCTTTGCTCCTTTTTCTTTCTGCGAAAGGAGTTATAGTCTTAACTACTTCTATTTCGTACCGGCTGCTGTCTCGTACGCACGTGGCTCGCTAGACGACGAGCTTGTCTATGTTCGGGATGTCCATCCCCGGCCGCGTCTCGACGCGCGCGATCGCCGAGACGCGCGGCATAGGGTACGTCTCGCGCGTCGGGCCGCCACCGCACGCGTTGCGGTCGGCGCCCTCCGCCTCGGAGGCGACGGCGCGGAGCAGCTCGGCGAACTCCTGCGCGACGTGTATCAAGTCCACGCCCCGCTGCCTTCCCGGCTCTTTCGAGTTTCGATTTGACCCCGCGACGCACGCGGCGTCGAAGAACGGGTCCTCCATGCGGTACCGCACGTTGAACAGCCCCATCATCGCCAGCGACGTCAGCACGCTCAGGAGGCAGGCGTACGCCGCCGCGGCGATCTCGACGCCGACGGAGGCGTCGGCGCCCGCCACTTCGTCCACCAGGTAGGCGTAGTAGGGTCCCCAGAAGATGGGGTGCACGAAGATGTACACGCGCGCGAAGGCGCGCGTCGCGATGGGCGTGCGGTACCGCTTGATGTTCTTGAGGTTCTCCCAGGCGCGCATCACGAACGTCACGTACTGCCGCATGCGCGCGGCTTCGTTCCCGGGCTGGCCCGCGTACTTCAGCTCCTCCACGGCGAGCGACATGCGGTCGAAGTACCCGGAGATGCGCGTGTTCATGTCCCGAGACATCTCCCCGATCCGCGCCCTCTGCTCGCGTCCCCAGGCGGTCGTGAAGTGCACCTGGCGCGTCGTCGAGGGCGCCGTCAGGACGTCGCGCATGTCCACCGCGAGCGACGCCACCACCAAACGCACGTTGGCGACGTGCTTCTCGGGCAGCCGCGCGCGCCCGTTGTCCCCCCAGTCCCAGTCCCTGTGCGCGTGGTAGTACGACAGCAGGTACGCCTTGACGTCCGCGAGCCACGCGAGCGCGTGCTCGCGGCGCTTGAACGACTCGTTGAGCGAGTTCGTCAGTGGGAAGATGATGGCGAAGGAGATGAACGCCCACGACACGTTCGCGGCGAGTCGCCGGCCGCGCGCCTCGAATAGGATGAAGAAGAGCGTCGCGGCGACGGAAACGAGGCTCAGCGCCCACGCCTCCGCGGTGACCAGGTAACGGAAGTAGATGCGGACGGACGCGAGCAGGTTCATGGCGGCTTCCTTCAGGGGGTCCAGCCCTCGAATGCGGTTCGAGGCTCTCCCCGTGCGCCACTCCACGAGGATGGGCGAATCGCGAGCCCACAGGCGGTCGATGTCGAAGAGGTGCCTTTCGATGGCGTCATCGTTCGCGGCGGCCGAGTCGGGACTGGCGGAGGTGAACGCGTAGGAGGGTTTCTTCTGCAGCGCGCGGTTCTCGCTCGGACCGGGGACCGACGAAGCGAGGCCCCGCTCGACGTCGGGGACCACGTCGAGCGACGCCGCCGAGGTCGTCATTGTGCGCCGAAGAATGCGTTCTCGCTGGTTTCGGATCGCCCACTTTTCGCGAAACTGACGGCGTCGAAACCGGAAAGCCACAGGCACGCGGCACTTGACTCGTCTCTTCGTAGGAGGGCGCTTTTCCCCGCAGTCAGGCAGTCATGCGACGCGGAAATATCGCCGGGGCGCGCCAAAAAGTCCGGATTGAGGTAACAACGCGTCTTCGCACTGTCCTCGGCGCAGGCGGCGACGAGGGAGGCCCGGCCCGCCATGGGGTCCATGAAGATCAAGTCGCACGTGAACACGGCTGGCGGGGGGATAAAGTACGCCACGAACGGTCTGCGCAAGAACTTCGAGGGGGGCACGCTGAGCGAGCAGGTCCTGTCCACATCGCGGCGCGACCGCCCCGACGCGATTCGGTACGACAGGTGTAAGGTGGTGGTCACCATCGGCGGCCCCTTGACCGAGACGGTCGAGCAGCTCGAGGCGATGCTGCGCGCGGGCATGACCGTCGCGCGCTTCGACTTCACCGCGGGCTCGCGCTCGCTGGATCAGCACCTGAACACGCTCGAGAACCTGCGCCTCGCGCAGAAAAACACGCAGTGCCTGTGCGCCGTGCACTGCGCGCTGGGGGGAAATCTCTTCGCCACCGCAACGAAGGCGCGCGAGGACGTGCGGCTGGTGTTCGTGCAGGGCCAGACCGTGCGGTTCGTGCACCGCGCCCGCGACGAAAACGACACATCGCGCGACGACGGGTCAACACACGTCTCGACCGCGTTCGAGAACACCGACGTCATACCGGTGGGGAACGGCGCGGATCTCGAAAAGCTCGACTTTCTCGGCTCCTTTCGAGTCGGCGACGAAATCAGCGTGCGCCCTTTCCTGCGCGCGGGCGAGACCTCCGCGGCGCTCGAGGTCACCGCCGTGGACGCCAGGCAGGTCACGTGCCGCTGCTTGCGCGGCGCGGAGATGGCGCACGCGGTCAAGCGGCTCGCGGTGGACCTCGCCGGGCTGAAGACGACGCGTGACGCTCGTCGCGTCGAGGCGGCGGATCTTCCCGACTCCCCAAAGGGAAACGCGCGCGCGTTCGCGTTCAACGCGTCCGACGCGGCGGTGCTCGAGCGGTTCGCCGTGCCCGGCGGGTGCGACTTCGTCTCCGTGCGCGGCGTGCCGAGCGCGGAGGCGCTCACGCGCCTGCGCGCGGCGCTGCGCGAGGCGGGTTTGCCGCTGGCCAACGTGGTGGCGCAGGTGGACAACGTGCACGCGTTGCGCGACTTGCCTCGCTTCGTCGAAGCCGCGGACGTCGTGCTTCTGGCGCGGGGCGAGCTCGGCGCGACGATCGCGCCGGAGAAGATGTTCGCCGTGCAGAAACACGTGCTGCGGACGTGCGAGAAGATCGGCAAGCCCTGCATCGTTACCCGGCTGATGGACTCGATGTGCGCGGCGCCGCGGCCGACGCGCGCCGAGGCGACGGATGTCGCCAACGCCGTGCTGGACGGCGCCGACGGCTTGCTGCTCGGCCTGGAGACGCTGGAGGGGCAGTTCCCGCTGCGGTGCCTGGAGACGGCGCTGGCGATCGCGCGCGAGGCGGATGCCGTGTACGACTACGAGTCGCGGTACAAGCGCCAGATGCAGTTCATCAACTCCAAGCTCGCGCTGTCGGCGGCGACGTCGCGCCGACTCTCGCTGCAGACGCGCAAGGAGGCGCTGTCGGCGGCGGCTGTGCAGACGGCGTTCCAGATCGACGCGACGCTCATCGTGGTGTTCTCGCACACGGGCGAGACCACGCGCCTGGTGGCGAAGTACCACCCCGCGTGCCCGGTGCTGTCCCTGAGCATCCCCACCGTGCGCGGAGGCACGGTCAAGTGGACCGTCGAGGGCGACGCCGAAGCCAGGCACCAGCTCGCCTACCGCGGCGTCGTGCCCGCGCTCTCGGCGCCCGTGGACCTGAACGAGAGCCGGGAGACGCGCGCCGACGCCGCGCGCCAGACGGGCGCGTCGCGCACGGACGTCGAGGCGCTCACCAAAGCCGCCAGCCTGGGGCTCATCGCGCCGGGCGAGCTCGCGGTCTTCTGCCAGCTCATCGCGGGTCTGTCCACGGTCAAGGTGGTGCAGTTCGGCGGCGCCTCCGCCGGGGCGCCGCCGGGGCGCGTGGCGAGCCCGGCGCCCGGGCGCGCCGCCGACGCGCTCGCCGACGCGGACGTCGAGGCGGGCGGGTTCGCGAGGGCGCACATCTCGAACCACCGCCTCGGGCACGTCGGCACGGAGTCCAACCTCGTCGAGGCGGCGACGCGCGTCGCAGAGGCTGACAAGCCGGGAAAGCGCTCGCCGCCGCCGCCGTCTGTCGCCGAGGCCGCCGCGTCGCGGAGGAAGCCCCCGCGCGGCGCGGCGACGAGGCGGACTCATAAAGCGCGGTGAATTCGCGGAAAGAGCGACGTCTCGCGGTGTTGAACATAAAAACACGCGTCACGCGACTCGAAGCGCGCGGCGCGTCGCGCCGCGAACGCACGCCACGACTCTCTCCGTCTCGCGCGAAGCGCGAACGGCGTCCGGCGCGTCCGGCGGCCCGCTCGAATCGAAATCGAAAACATCCGTCGTCGTCGTCGCGCGCGAGGCGCCGCGTCTCGACTTCCGAAAGCCTTCCACAAAAGAATCACTTCCTCGCCTCCGCGGCTTTCGCCTGGTCGTACATCGCCACCGTCTGGCGCATCAGGCACTCGCGGATCTTCGGCCCGAACCCCTCCGTCTCGAGGTAGTCCTCGAACGCGCGCCGGAGCCGCCCGAGCGGCGGCGGGTCATCCAGCGCGCGAGTCGGCGCGTTGAGGAGCTGCGCGAAGAAGGACGTCCACAGGTCGCGCCGCCAGTACCGCTTGAGCGGCTCCGCGGGAACGTACCCGACGGGGCCCTTCGCCACGCGCATGTACTTGCCATGCAGCAGCGCGTGCACGGTGGCTGCCACCTGGTGCGTGTCGCACTGGAACGTCCAGGGCCGCCCCTCCACCATCTCCGCGCACCGGAAGCCTTCCGTCCGTACGTCGCCCACGAACGCGACGCGCGGGTCGAACTGCGACAAGTCGACGGCGCACCCAAAGTCGATGAGCGCAACGCCCTTCTCGCGCCAGCACCCCGGCCGGCGGCCCGCCCAGTTGCGCCACGCGTCGCCGCCGTTGCGCAGTAGCACGTTGTCGGGCTTGATGTCGGCGTGCAGGAAACCAGCCGCGTGCAGGCTCTCGACGACGCGCAGAAGCTCGATGGCGTAGTACATCACGAGCACCTCGTCCATGCGCTCGCCGACGCGCAAGTAGCTGTTGAGCGCGTCCTGAAGCGTGCCGTGCTCGCCAAAGGGCATCGCCGCCACGCCCACGCGCGCGCTCGCCGCGGCGGCGGCGCCGGAGCCCTCGCCGCCGACCAGGTGCAGCGCGGAGAGCCGGACGAAGCCGGGCGCGGCCCAAGCGGGGATGCGCTCGGCGAGGCGCTCGGAGACCACCCACTCCCACGTCGCCAGCGACGCGCGCTGCACCTTCAGGGCAAACGCGCCGCGCGAGTCGTCGGCGGCGTCGGCGGCGTTGGCATCGTCGACGGCGAAACGCTCGCCTTCGAAGACGACGGCGTCCGCACCGGCGCACGCAGCGCCGATCAGGTGAAACGCCTCGTCGCCGAGGACGAGCTGGACGGAGCCGCCGCCGCCGCCGCCGCCGCTCCCGGCCCGCGCGGGCCGCGCACCCTTCGCCTTGGTGGCGCGCTCCAGCGCCGCCAGCGCCGCCGCGCCGGCGTGCGCGCGCACGCGGCTGTCCGACAAGTCAAACGACGCGCGCGCCTGCGCGACGCGCGCCTCGAAAGCGTCCTTGTCGAACGGGTCCACGAGACACCCGACGAGCGCCGAGCGAGCCACGCCGCGCATCGCGGGTCCGCGAGCACCTGAGCGCGCGTCCAGCGCGGAGCCCGTGGGCGTCGGGTCGAGGGGCGTCGGGGGAGGCGCGCGCGCGCCGGACGGCGCGGGCGAGGGCGCGGCGGGAGAAGGCGCCGAGGTGAAACCGAAGCGCGGGTCGAAGCTCGGCGCCCCGCCCGCGGCGCTCGGCGCGAGAAACGGCGTTTCGCGGCTCATCACGGCGGGCGGCTCGCGGTTCGCCCACTGTTTCGCGCGCGCGCGACGCACGACGTCAGGAACGGCGACGTGCCGTCGACGAAAAGGGAGACGAAACGAAAGACAAAGGAGGAGGCGCGGCGCGTCAGGAGGCGCGTCCGTCGCGCGAAAACGACGCGGAAGAAACGAGACGCTCGTCGCCGTTTCGTTTGAAACCCCCCCTCGCGTCTCAACCCCCGGAATCGCCCAGCCCCGCCCCGACACCAAAACTCCCGAAACGCGCGCGTCCCCCCGGGCATATGAGATCGCTCAGCGTACCTTCGGCACAGCCGCCGTCTCGTCGTCCGCGTCCGCGTACACCTGGAAATCGTCTTCGCCTCGAAGCTCGTCCGGGGGACGAGCGTTCCGCATCGCCGCTTCCGCGTTTTCACGCTCCGCATCATCCATCTCGTCGTCCCCCGCCGCCTCGGACCGCAGGTCCAGGGGGAGGGGCCGGAGCGCCGCCGCCGCCGCCGCAGCGTCCGCGATCGATCTCGGCACGAAATCGCGCGCGACGGGCTGGTGGCCTGAGGGAGGCGCGTTCTCCATCTCCGCGTCGCGCTCGTTTTCATACGCTTCAAACTCGTCGGGGCCGTTCGCCGAGGGCTCGCCCGCGCTCGCCGGGCGCCACCCGTCCGGCGGCCGGCGCTCGCCGAGGGGCGCGCTGCCGTGCGAGCCGACGCCTGCCACCGCCGCCACCGCGGCCGCGTCCAGCAGAGCCGTATCCTGGTACACGTCAAGGCCGCCGTCCGAGGACTCCACGGGCGCGGCCGCGGAGTTCTGGCCGGCGGAAACAGCGGGCGCGGCGGCGCGCGCGGCCAGGGGCGCGCGCGCCGCAGGGTCGCGCGGCGCCGCCGGAAGCACCGCGGTGTCCTCTCGAATCTCGAGCCCGCCGAACTGCGTGTCCTCTCGAACGTCCAGTCCCCCAAACCCGAACTGCGTGTCCTCGCGGATCTCGAGCGTGCCGATGTCTCGCGCCGCGCGCTCGGTCGCCTCGCGCAGGGCGGGCGGATCCGCCGCGGGGGCGGGCTCGGGCGGCTCGGCGGCTTTCGGCGCCCCGTCCAAAAACATGGACGCAATATCGCCCCACGCCTCCTTAGTGCAGAGGGTCATCGTCGGCTCGGCGCCGTACGTGCCGCCCTCCGTGGCGGTCCACCGCAGCCCCGCAGGCACGACCGCCGCGGCGGGAGGCGCCGCGCCGGGGTCGACGGGCGCGAGGCCCGACCCCCGCGCCTCGTCCGAGCGGGGCTCGCCGCCGCGACCCTCCACGCCGCTGCCCGCGTCCGAGGGAGGCGCGTCGCACGATCCGCCCGAGGCCGGCGCCGCGTCGCGCTTCGCGAGGGGCGGCCGCGACCGAGGCGACTCGCTCGGCGCCCTCGGGGGCGCGGCGAGCACTGGCTCGGTCGTCGCCGTGGACGTCGCGAACGCGCGCGGGTCGAGGACGATCGGACCGGGCGCGGGCGCGGGCGCGGCGCTCGTCGCGCGCGCGCGCATCCATCGGCGCGCGCGCGTCTCCTCGTAGCTCACCTCCGCGCCGCGCTCGTCCGCGGTGTCGCTCGGGACGAACGGGCTGTACAGCCGCTCCGTTCGGGGAGGCCGCGGCGGCGGCGCGTGCGGCGGCGCGTGCTGCGGCGCGTGCGGCGGCGCGTGCTTCTCGTGGTACGGCATCGGGTCGGTCGCGAGCCCCGCGTCGGACTCGATCGCGCCCCCCGCGTCCAGACGGCGGCGCAACGCGTTGGCGTTTTTCCTCGCCTCGCGCGCCGCCGCCGCGGCGTCCGCGGCAGCCTGCTCCTCAGCGAGCACCAGGTCCTCGTCCTGGTACACCTCCAGCGTGGGGCCGGGAGGGGGGGCCCCGGCCTGCCCCGGCCGCGAGCGCTTCTGCTTGAGCCTCTGCCCGGCCCACGCCGTCGCCGCGCGCGAGTTTTCCTTGCGCGTCTCCTGGTACGCGGGCAGGTTGCGCCACGCGCCCGCCGAAGCCTCGGGCGCGCCGTTCTCGTCGTCGCAGTACACCTCCAGCCCGCCGTCGTCGGCGTTCGCCGAGCCGGAGGCCGCGGCCGCGGCGGCCGCGGCGGCGCTGCGCATGCCGCGGCCGCGCTTCGAGCCGCCCACGCTGGCGCTGACGGTCCCCGCGACGCCGCCCCCGACGCCGCCGCGCGGCGCGGCCCCCGGGTTCTCCGTCTCCGCCGAGCGGCCCGCACCTCCGCGCCTGTCCCCGAACCTCCGCGCGGCGGTCTCCGCGAGCTCGCCGGTGTCGTCCTCGAGCCCGTTCGCGCGGTTCTCCGCCTTTCTCTGCTCGCGGCGCATCATGCGGTGCTGGAACTGCGCGAGCTTGTCCTTGAGCCGGTCGCGGGGCTGAGCGCGCATCACGACGCCGCGGTCGTACGTCTCCGCGGCTTTTCCGTACGCGCCCTTGATCTCCAGGAACGCCGCGTACGCCTCGTAAAACAGCGTGTGTTTCTGCCCGATAGCGTTCGTCTCCAGGAACTTGAAGATGTCGTGCGGCTGCTTGCACAGGTCCGCGTACTTCACCCAGACGCGCAGGTACCGCGCGTCGTCTCTGTACTGCTCGAACCGCGTCTCGCGCAGCTCGCGCGTGCACCGCTCCAGCAGAGGCAACACCTCGGTCTCGCGTCCACCGGAGGTGAAGGTCTGCTCGGCCCACTTGATGAAGCGCACCCAGACCTCCAGGGGGTCGTCGCCCGCGTACGTCGCGAGCGCCTCCCAGAAAGCGCTGTCGTTCAGGGGGAGCGGGCGCGGCGGTCAGCGAGGAGGGAAAAGAAAAGAAAAAGCGCCTCAAAAATTTACGGGTTGCGAGGCTGCGAGGGGAAGGCCAAAACGTGCCGGTCGTCGTTGTTGGTTTCGCGGAATCGGAGATCTGAGCCGCGGCGGGTGCGTACCTCCGCTCCTCCTTGATCTTGCTCGCGCGTTCACCCTGCGGCATAGCAGAGACCTCCTTGAGAATCTTCGCCTCGCGCCCCTTCCTCAGGGGCTGGAAGTTCTCCTTGGACGTGTCCCACGCCGCGTCGTCCGCCATCTTGGCGCTTTTCGTCGGTTTTGCCAAAAGCTCCGACGCCCCCCGCGCGCGATTCCGTCGCGGTGCGGCGCGAGCGTCGGTCGCGCGGGTGCGCGCGTCGCCCGTGAAAGTCTGAAACCCGAAACCGAGGCGTGCCTCGCGTGCGTGCGCCTTCTCCTGTGCGCGCGGCGTGTCTCGGCGCGCGTCACGAAATGGCGCCGCGTTTCGCGTGCACCGCACCTGGCGTTTCCGGGCTCGAAGTACCCCCCTCTGTTGTGTTCGAGTCTCGACTCTCGAGCTCTCGTCCAGCGCCTTCGTTCTTCGGTACCAAATGCGACGTTTTCCGCAAAAATGTCGCTCCGTTTTTCTTTTTGTGAACTTCTGCAGCCTAAATGCTCTGTCAAGTGGTGAAATAAAAACCGATCGACTGATTCCCGCCTGCAGGCCATTCGCTCGTCCGAGCGCCATGCTGGCAGCGGTCGGGTGGGACTGGCTAAGGTTGGCCGCGCGCGGTTTCCCCGCGCGATCATTATCACACACACCCCGGAAACCATGGCTGTCCTCGCTCAGACCTGCAAGATTGCGCTCCCCGCCCGCGTCGCGGCTCGCTCCGGCAAAACCGCCCGCCGCACCGCCATCGTCGCGAAGGCTGCCGCCCCCGTCGATGCCGTCCGCGTCCAGCAGAAGGTGCGTCGCGATGCGAAAACTCCCGCTATCGTATCCGCCCGAAACAGCGCCCGGCAATCGGCGTGCCGAGCGACGCGCTCGGGGAGCTCGCCACGCGTCGCGCGACATAGACAGGCGCGACCGCCGCGGCGATACGCGCGGGTTGTGACGACGCGCCGATCGCGATCGCGCGCCGAGGGTCGCGGTCCGACTGCACGTCGCCGCGCGGAAACGCGCGCATGCGCGCGGTGTATTTTTTTGTCCGCGACGAGCGGCTCGCGAGGGGTTTGCCGATTGCCGACGGGACGCGCGACCCGCGCTGGGGTGGTCGACCGCTGAATGGTCTCAATCGTGGGACAGCATTCTATACGTCACCGTCCTGTACGATCGTGACGGTCGCGCGGATCGTTCGGCGCGTCGTCGCGGCGCGTTGGCGCTCCTTCCGGGCGTCCCCGCAAGCCCTTCGCGTGAGCCGAGCGCCTCAGCGCTCGACAACTGGCCCCGAACGCCAACGACTCGTGTTTCTCTGTTTATTTTTTTGAAAACGGCGACTCGCGGAGTCATCCGCTGACCTCTTGCCCTCCATGGTTCCTTTTCATCTGCAGGCTGTCGCCGGCGTCGTGGCCACCGCGGCCGTCGCCGAGGTCATGTCCGCCCCCGCGGCTCAGGCGGCCATGGAGGTCGTGCAGGTGGCTGAGGGTGAGCCCTTCATCGTGAACCTGGCGTGGGCCGCGATCATGGCGACCTTCTCCTTCTCCCTGTCCCTCGTCGTGTGGGGCCGCTCCGGCCTCTAAGTGCCACGCGCATCAACCTGTGAAGAGACGCGAGAGGAGGAACTGAGCGCGCCGTGATGTAGAGGCGCGCGTCGCTCGGCGCACTAGACGATTCGAAGTGTACGTCGTTCATTTTTTGATTTCGCGCGTCGTTCCGGCGCGCCCTCGCGCGCGCGCGTCGGGGGTCGCGCGCGCCTCCTCCCCGCGAACGAAACGATGACGAACGTGTGGTGCGCGTCGTCACGCGACGGTCCGCAGCAGCCTGTTGATGTACCATGGGGACGACTCGAGGACGGGCGACCGCGGCGCCTCGGGCGACCGAGGCGACTCGACCCGCGCCTCGGACGATCGCGGCGGCGTTGACGCCTCGGCGTCGTCGTCGTCCTCCGCGTCCCGCCGATTCCCTTCTTCGCCCTTCTTCTTCTTCCCGTGAACCTCGCGCTTTCGAACCTCGCGCTTCCGCGCCTTGGCGAGCGCCACATCGCGCTCGTCCCGTGAAGACACCGGGACAGGCTCGATCTCGCCGCGCTCGAGCGCCGCGAGCGCCGCGCGGTCGCTGACGCGCGCCGCGCTGTCGGCGTCCAGCACCCAGCGCGCGACGCGCTGGTAGACGGAGAAGGTGAGGCGCGAGTTCCCCCAGTGCGTGGGCACCTCCTCCGAGCCGAGCGGCACGAAGCAGCAGCACGGCCCCACCACGGCTTTGCACCTTGGCGTGCAGAGCGACGCTTGGCCCACGACGAGGTGCGTGACCGCGGGCAGGCGCGCGGCGACGCGCACGATGGATTCGACGGAGGAGGCGTCGAAGTTGTGCGTGGTGGCCATCACCACGCGCGCGCTCGCGCACCGCCAAAGCTCGTTTTCGGCGAGGCCGTGGATGAAGTTGCAGTCGCGGCCGGCGACGCGCAACGATTCCTCGTACAGGTCTCTCTGCGGCTCGATCCCGCAGACGCCGGCGTTGGGAAACGCGCGCGCCAGGCCGAGCGCGAAGTGCCCGTCGCCGCTGCCCACGTCCACCAAAGAGCACGCCGCGTCGTCCTTGATGGCGCCGTAGCTCCGTAGCAGCGCCGCCATGCCCTTGGGGTCGGTGCGCCCGGGATGCAGCGCGCGATTGGAAAGGTTCTTCACGCTCGTCGCGAACCTGTTCGTGCCGTCCCTGTGGCGTCTCCTCGAGCCCGAGCCGGAGGCGCCGCTCGACCCCGAACCGGCGCGCTCCGCGCGGGCGTCGTCGCCCGCGGCTAAACCGTCTCCGGAGCCGCGCGCGCGCTCCGCGCCGCGCGCCCCGTCGCGGCCCGCCGCGCCCCGCGCGCGCCGCTCGCGCC
>MDSV01134739.1_pt1 | contig 15689 bp, 12 predicted proteins | sample 810851 | NCBI WGS metagenome assembly MDSV01 (sample SAMN05326640, study PRJNA326480) | marine metagenome | isolation source: seawater | place: Atlantic Ocean: North East | collected 2012
GCCGGTGCTACCACTAATTCTGACAGCGGCGTAACTTCCATCGAAAAAGTTATGCCAACCCTGGAACTCATGGCGAAGCGCGGCATCCCTCTGCTGATCCATGGCGAGGTCACTGACGGCGAAATCGATATCTTCGATCGTGAGCAGCGCTTCATCGATACGGTGCTGGCACCCTTACGCACCCAATTACCAGAACTAAAAGTCGTGCTGGAGCATATTACAACCGCAAATGCGGTGGAGTTTGTGTCGGAACAGAGCAGCAACGTTGCCGCCACTATTACGGTGCATCACCTTCTCTACAACCGCAATCACCTTCTGGCGGGAGGTGTCAGGCCTCACTTTTATTGTCTGCCGGTGCTTAAACGCAACTCACATCAGCTTGCCTTGATTGAGGCTGCGACCAGCGGCAACCCGAAGTTTTTCCTTGGCACCGATTCCGCCCCGCATCACAAGGGTGACAAAGAGGCCGCCTGCGGCTGTGCCGGCATCTATACTGCCCCAGGCGCTTTAGAGCTTTATGCTGAGGTGTTCGATCAGGCTGACGCGCTGGATCGGCTGGAGGGCTTCGCCAGTCTTTACGGGCCCCGTTTTTACGGATTACCTGTGAACACAGAGAAGATCAGTCTGGTGCGGGATTCCTGGCAGATGGAAGAATCCTTTCAATTCGGCAGCAATACCGTTATACCTGTCCGCGCGGGCGAAACCCTGCACTGGCGCCTTGCAGTCTAAAGCGAGTTCACGTGGAAAACAGCAGCATGCATGAAGCAGATCTTGAAACCGGCCTGACCCCGATGTTGGCGGATCGCTTCCGCACTTATCTACCGGTGGTTGTGGATATCGAAACCGGGGGATTCAATTCCGCCACCGATGCAATTCTGGAGATAGCCGCCGTGGTGTTGGCGATGAACGCGGATGGCTATCTTGAAATAGAGCAGAGCCAGTTTCACCGGGTTATCCCATTTGAAGGGGCTAACCTGGAAGAAGCGGCTCTTAAGTTTACCGGCATCGATCCGTTTCACCCCTTGCGAATCGCTCGCTCGGAAAAAGAAGTCTTTCAGTCCCTCTTCAAAATGATTCGGGTTGCCATGAAGGCCCAACACTGTAAGCGGGCAATCCTGGTCGGGCACAATGCGCACTTCGACCATGGCTTTGTGCGCGCCGCCTCCGCGCGTCATAATCTAAAGCGCGACCCATTCCACCCGTTCTCAAGCTTTGACACCGCGAGTCTCAGTGGTCTCGCTTACGGGCAAACCGTACTCTCCCGAGCTTGCGCCGCCGCAGGTATTGAGTTTGATGAATCCGAAGCCCACTCAGCAAACTATGACGCCGAACGCACGGCGCAATTATTCTGCAAAATAGTGAATCGCTGGAAAGATCTGGGAGGGTGGCCGCCTTCGGCCTGAGGCAATGCAGGACCAGGCGTGATTTAGGGTACAAGCCCGGCTTACCGGGCTTGTAGTTCAGGAATTAATCAAGACTCGGCAGCAGACTCTTCGTCACCACCAGCCCGATCAACCAGCGGCTGCAGCTCGCCCTTTTCATACATCTCAGTGATGATATCGCAGCCGCCAACCAGTTCGCCTTCGACAAATAGCTGCGGAAAAGTCGGCCAGTTGGAAACGCTGGGTAGAGTCGAACGAATTTCCGGATTGCTCAAAATATCCACGTAAGCAAAGCGTTTGCCGCAAGCCATCAGCACCTGGGTTGCCTGAGCAGAGAAACCGCACATTGGCTGTTCTGGATTTCCTTTCATATATAGCAGGATGCTATTGCCTTCGATTTGCTCTTTGATCGTATCTTCTATGCTCATGACTGACCTCAAGTAAGGGCGCAATTAATTAGTATGGGTTGTGCCGGACAGGATTTGCAAGCCGTGCAGCTTACGCCACAATATCGTCGAGCTAACCGATCGAACGTGGGGCGCAAGTTTACCGCAGTGGCATCACATCCTGCCAGTACCTAATTGGGGCAAAGCATCTGCATTCAAGAGGCGAACGCAGCAGCCGGGAACTTTTATAGCAAGGCATTCAAACCGGATGGCGTAACCACGAACTGCCCCGGACTCTTGCCCCTAACGCTGGCACTCTCACAGCAGATCACTGACCAGATAGTGAGCTGACTGCTCAGTCAGGTTTTCCCCAACCACCCCCACCAGGCGTTCGCACCAACAGTCTATCCCCCGCTTTCACCGCCAGTGAACATTTCCCTGGCAGGACTTCACCATTCAACAGGTTCTCTCCGGACGTGCCCTCCTCTCCGCCTCTGAGTCCCCAAGCAGGAAACGCTCGGCGCTCAGTAAGCAGGGAAAGTTGCGCCGGTTCCAGAAATTCGTATTCACGGGTAATGCCATTACCACCCCGCTGCAGGCCATCGCCTCCACTACCCTGCCGCTCGGCGTATCGACGGACTCGCAGCGGGTAATGCATTTCCAGGCTCTCTACCGGCGTATTCAGGGTATTGGTCATGTGACTGTGCACACAGTCCAACCCGGCATAATGAGGACCGCCACCCAGTCCTCCGGCTAGGGTTTCATAATAGTCCCAACGAGTCCCGGAGTCGGCATCAATACGACCCATGGCGATATTGTTCATGGTGCCCTGACTGGCGGCCGGGATAGTATCGGGCAGCGCCTGGGCGAGCGCACCAAATACCAGATCAACCAGGCGGGTTGAAGTTTCAACATTGCCTGCAGCAACTGCTGCCGGTCGCTCAGCATTGAGAATAGAACCAGCCCTGGTCTTGATTCGAATTCGGCGAAACAGCCCCTCGCAGGCTGGCGCTTCATCCGGCAGCAAACAGCGAAAACAGTAATACGCAGCGGCTGCCACTACAGACTCCGGGCAATTAAGGTTACCTGGCACCATTTCGGATGAAGCTGAAAAATCCAATTCAACCTCGGCCGCATTAATCCGCAGCGCCAAATTGAGAGGGATCGCGCTACTGCCAAAGCCATCATCATCCAGAAAATCTTCAAACAGGTATTCACCCGGACACAGGGTTTGCAGCAAGCCCTTGGTGATGCGGTCGGCGTAGTCATTGAGCTCAGCCATGCCTGTAAAATAGCTATCAATGCCGGTCTTGCCCACCAGCTCCTTGAGGCGCCCTACGCCTACCTGGTTTGACCCGGCCTGGGCCGCGAAATCACCACTCAGCTCTGCTGTATCAAGTTCCAGCAGTCTCAGGCACTGTTGCTGTAGTTCGCCGCCGGCGAATAACAGGGTCGGCGGAATCACGATGCCCTCTTCCTCTAGATGCTGGGAAACAGGCATCGATCCAGGTGTATCACAGCCGATGTTGGCGTGATGGGCGCGATTAGCGACAAAACCTATTAGTCTCTCGCCAGCACCTGAGAACACCGGCGCAATTAGAGTAACGTCCGGCAGATGGGTTCCGCCCAGATAAGGGTCGTTTACTACCAACATGTCCCCGGCTTGCCAGGGCCGTTTGCACACCAGGTCACCCATGGCAAAGGCCATGCTGCCGAGATGCACCGGAATATGCGCGGCCTGCGCAAATAGCTGACCATCCGGTCCGAATAGAGCGCAGGAGAAATCCAGTCGGTCCTTGATGTTAGGCGAAAACGCTGTGCGCTTGAGCACCAGCCCCATCTCATCGCAGATGGAGGCAACACGACTGGCAAATAGTTTGAGTTCAATTGCGTTCATACAGACAACCAGGGTTCCAGGCTTATCCATTCAATTCGCCGCAGCCTACTGCAAGCACCGCGCCCTCGCAATTGCCAGCGCCTGGAGATGCAGCTAGAATTGCGAATCATCCGAGGGTGGCGCGAGCTACCCTTTTCTTATTTAGCGCCCGGTCTTGCATCCGCAGCGCACTGAAAAGAAACCAAGCCTGCTTCGGCTATAAGTTTCAGGTGGTTAAATCCATGGCACTTCAACACTTCCTCACCTTACAGGATCTGCCAGCGGCCGATCTTGAAACTATCATACGCCGAGCAATTGACCTGAAAGCGCAACCCCAGCCGGCATCCAGCCTGACGGGCAAGACCCTTGGTTTGATTTTCGAAAAAGCTTCCACCCGGACCCGGGTGGCGTTCGAGGTGGCGATGAATCAGCTAGGGGGCGCTTCGGTTTTTCTCACCAACAAAGACTCCCAGCTAGGTCGTGGTGAGCCCGTTGCCGACACGGCCCGGGTGATGTCTCGCATGGTTGAAGTTATAGCCATTCGAACGTTCTCCCATGCCAGTCTCGAGAAATTCGCTGCGTATTCCCGGGTTCCAGTCATTAACGCCCTCAGCGACGATTTTCACCCCTGCCAGCTGCTGGCCGATGTACAAACCTTCATGGAAGCACGCGGCGATATAAGGGGCGCCAGAGTTGCCTGGGTAGGCGACGGCAATAACATGTGCCAGTCGTATATCAACGCGGCAGCCGTGTTTGGCTTCTCACTGCAGATTGCCACTCCATCTGGTTTCGAACCAAAAGCCGAATTGCTGGAGCGGTATGCCAAACATGTAAGCCTGGTATCGGACCCCAAGCAGGCCGTAGCCGGTGCCGATCTCGTGGTGACCGATGTGTGGGCCTCTATGGGCATGGAAGCTGAACAATCCGAGCGCGCCACCCGCTTCGCGGCCTACCAGGTCAATACGGCTCTTATGGCCTACGCCGCTGAATCGGCCCTGTTTATGCACTGTTTGCCAGCACATCGCGGCGAGGAAGTAAGCGCTGAGATACTCGATGCTGATGACAGCGTAGTCTGGCAGGAAGCCGAGAACCGAATGCATTCCAAGAAAGCCCTGTTGGAATACCTGATCGCGGGTTAATTATCCGCTGATCTTGCCTTAATACTGACCACAATATATTGTGGTCTCCTGCTTGTCGCAGTTTATGCACTAATTCGAGGCATTTTGACAGTCAGCCACTGCTCAAAAATCAGCCAAAAGGCGAATTCATCGTAACGGCGCGGCGTAGCGGCAGTTTCCAGCCAACAACCACAATCTATTCACATTTTCCCCACAGCAAACACACAGGGAAATCCCTTGCATTCCCCCCAAAACCGCATTATCTTGTGCGTTCGATTTATAGCTTGTCTACATGTTGTAGTAGTTAAGCTTAAATCAGGGGCTAATCTTAGCAAGCAAACAGCCAAAAATTCAGGCAAATCGAGTACTCTAGCGGGTCATTCGGTTCAATGATAAGAACAGCACTTGATGAAAACCGGCCATTTAACGCCCGTTTTCTGGATTGTTTTGAGGGTTTCCGCGAAATCTCGGTTCACGAGAAAAAAACGCTAAAGTCCAGCCGCAAAAACACAATATATAGTATATGGCTTGAATGCTGCCGGACAGTAAATCGACAAGTTCGATAGTGGGATTTGTCAGCACTGGTCGTGCCGGATGGGGTCGATTCGTCGTGAAATGTCACAAGTGCTGATTTAGCTAGAAGCTCAAGCTGCTTATGCAGTACAGCAAGCGTCGCCAGGCAGGTAACCGCCAATCAATGGCGGGCAAAATGCAGGCGACAAGAGCGATGCACAGATGAGACCTAACGCTTAACCGCCCCGGGGTGAGAGGAAAGCGATTGACAGCAAGCAGCCACTGCAGGGCCTAACAATAGGACCAAAAAATAAATGAGGCAGGAATGCCTCGTACCAAATTCGGAGCACATAAATGCAGACTGATGTACGACCCACGAGCGGGTCTTCGCAAGCCGCCACTCCCAATAATGACGAGTCTCTTTCTATAGTATCCACCGCACCCGGGCAACTTAGGGTTATAAAACGCAACGGCGCGGTAGTCGCATACGATGAGTCAAAGATTTCAGTAGCCATTACCAAGGCTTATCTGGCAGTAGAGGGTGGCAACGCCGCTGCCTCTTCCAGAATTCACGAATCTGTAGCACAGCTGAGCTCGCAGATTACCGACATTTTCAGAAAACGCATGCCTTCTGGCGGCACAATTCACATAGAAGATATTCAGGACCAGGTTGAACTGGCCCTGATGCGTACCGGCGAGCACAAAATTGCACGTAGCTATGTGATCTACCGCGCCGAACGCTCCCGCATGCGGGAGCAAAAGCAGGAAACCGACCGTCCCAAGGAAGCTGAAATTACAGTGACCTTTGAAGATGGCCATCTGGGCCCTTTGGACACTGCGCGACTGCGCACCGTAATCGACGAGGCTTGCGAAGGCCTGAGTGACGTTTCTGCAGATACCATCTATAACGAGACCCTCAAGAACCTCTACCCTGGGGTGAAGATGGAAGATGTTCGCACTTCGCTGGTGATGACTGCGCGCACTATGGTTGAAAAAGACCCAAATTACTCTTACGTCACCGCACGCCTGCTGATGGACACCCTGCGCGCCGAAGCGCTAGGTTTCCTGGGCATCACCGATTCAGCCACCCAGTCAGAGATGCACTACCGGTACGCGGCGACGCTTAAGCCCTATATAGAGAAAGGCGTAGAACTAGGATTGTTGTCACCCCACCTGCTGGATTTCGACCTGGGTAAGCTCGGCGAAGCCCTAAAGGCAGAGCGCGACCAACAGTTTACTTATCTCGGGCTGCAAACACTGTACGACCGCTACTTCATTCACAGTGAAGGCGTGCGATTCGAACTGCCGCAGGTTTTCTATATGCGTGTCGCCATGGGCCTGGCAGCTGAGGAAGACAATAAAGAAGAACGCGCGATTGAATTCTATAATCTGATTTCAAGCTTTGATTACATGGTGTCTACGCCACAGTTGTTTAACTCTGGCACTTTGCGTCCGCAGCTTTCTTCCTGCTTTCTTACCACGGTACCAGACGATTTATTTGGCATTTACTCCGCCATTCGTGACAACGCCATGCTGTCGAAATGGGCTGGTGGACTGGGCAATGACTGGACACCAGTGCGTGCCCTCGGTGCGCACATCACTGGCACCAACGGCAAGAGCCAGGGCGTCGTGCCTTTCTTGAAGGTCGTGAATGATACTGCAGTTGCAGTTAATCAGGGCGGCAAGCGCAAAGGCGCCGTATGCTCCTACCTGGAGACTTGGCACCTGGATATTGAAGAATTCCTGGAACTGCGCAAGAACACCGGTGACGACCGCCGACGCGCCCATGATATGAACACGGCTAACTGGATTCCCGATCTGTTTATGAAGCGGGTATTCAATGACCAGGAATGGACGCTGTTCTCACCTAATACTGTGCCAGAACTCCATGACATGCATGGTAAAGAGTTCGAAGAAAAGTATGCAGAATACGAGCGTCGGGCAGCTGCGGGCGAGATCAAACCCTACAAGACTGTGCGTGCAGCTGACCTGTGGCGCAAGATGCTGTCCATGCTGTTCGAGACAGGACACCCATGGATTACATTTAAAGACAGCTGCAATGTGCGCTCACCACAGCAGCATGTGGGAACCATCCACTCTTCCAACCTCTGCACCGAGATCACCCTGAACACCAGTCAGGAGGAAGTAGCGGTGTGCAATCTTGGCTCGGTTAACCTGGTCAATCATGTGGATGATAATGGCCTGAATCAGGACAAGCTGAAGAAGACCATCACCACCGCTATCCGCATGCTGGATAACGTTATCGACATCAACTACTACTCGGTAGATCAGGCGAAGACTTCCAACCTCAGGCACCGTCCGGTGGGTATGGGTGTGATGGGCTTTCAGGATGCCCTGTATAAGCAGCGCATTGCCTATGCCTCAGATCAGGCAGTCGATTTCGCCGACGTCTCCATGGAGGTGATTAGCTATTACGCCATCAGCGCCTCCAATGAGCTCGCGGAAGAACGTGGTCGCTATGAATCCTACGAAGGCTCGCTGTGGGATCAAGGCATCCTGCCAATAGACTCCCTGAAAAAACTGCAGGAAGTCCGCGGCTGCGACTACCTCGACGTAAATTTTGAGCAGCGCCTGGATTGGGATAGCCTGCGTGCCCGCATCAAGCAAGGCGGCATGCGCAATTCCAACGTGCTGGCGATCGCGCCAACGGCAACTATCGCCAATATTTCTGGTGTATCCCAATCGATTGAACCGACTTATCAAAACCTCTACGTGAAATCCAATCTCTCCGGAGAATTCACCGTAGTAAATCCCTACCTGGTTGAAGACCTGAAACGCCTCGAGCTTTGGGATAGCGTCATGGTCAACGATCTTAAGTATTACGAAGGTAGTGTGCAGAACATCGACCGCGTGCCTGACGAGATCAAGCAAATCTATGCCACCGCCTTCGAAGTGGAACCACGCTGGTTAGTTGACGCGGCCAGCCGTCGGCAAAAATGGATCGACCAGGCACAATCTCTCAACCTTTATGTGGCCGGTGCCAGCGGTAAAAAGCTGGATATTACCTACCGCATGGCCTGGTTGCGTGGACTCAAAACCACCTATTACCTACGCGCTCTAGCGGCCACCACTACAGAGAAATCGACAGTCTCAGATAATAGTTTGAACAAAGTCTCTGCTGAGCCCACCGCGGCGGCAGTTCCACAGGCCTGTTCACTCGATGATCCGGAATGCGAGGCTTGTCAGTAAGCAAGCTGACTTTCGAATCGCGACTATTAACGTAAACAAATTTTTAAAAGGGTATTCACATGTTGTCTTGGGATGACTTTAATCAAGAGGAAACGGCCATAGCGGAGACTGCTATTGCGAACCCACCGCCACCTTCAGCCGCGCAGGCAGCTGAGGCCACAGACCTTTATGCACAGCAGGCAACGCAATCCGCAGCAGCGGCAGTTTCACAGGCTGCTGAACAAACGGCAGCGCCCGCAGAGAGTGAGGCAATCACGGCCGCGAGCGTCACCTCCAAGCTGGACGCCGCCGACAGTGCGAGCAATGCCGATGCGCTGCAAAAAGCAAAGGACGACCTTGCCAAACTTGACGTCAGCGCAGGCCTGGAAGAACTGGAAGGCTCAGCCAACCGAGTAGCGGTTGACGACAAGCGCATGATCAACTGTCGCGCTGACCTTAACCAGCTGGTTCCATTCAAATACGACTGGGCCTGGCAGAAATACCAGGACGGCTGTGCCAATCACTGGATGCCGCAGGAAGTAAACATGAATGCGGATATCAGTCTCTGGAAAAATCCCAATGGACTAACCGATGACGAACGTTTGATCGTCAAGCGTAACCTGGGTTTCTTCTCAACTGCTGACTCTCTGGTCGCCAATAACCTGGTGCTGGCGATCTATCGACTTATCACCAATCCAGAATGCCGCCAGTACATTCTGCGCCAGGCTTTTGAAGAAGCCATCCACACCCACGCCTATCAGTACTGCATCGAGTCTCTGGGCATGGATGAAGGTGAAATCTTTAACATGTATCACGAGATCCCCTCGGTAGCGAAGAAAGCTTCCTGGGGTCTGAAATACACCCAGGCCCTAAGTGATCCCCAATTCAATACTGGCACCCCTGAAAAAGATCAGGATCTGCTGAAAAACCTGATTGCCTTTTATTGCTGCCTGGAAGGTATCTTCTTCTATTGCGGGTTTACCCAGATCCTCTCCATGGGTCGCCGCAACAAGATGACTGGTACGTCCGAGCAGTTCCAATACATCCTGCGTGACGAATCCATGCACCTGAACTTTGGCATCGACATGATCAACCAGATCAAACTGGAGAATCCTCAGCTGTGGACTGATCAATTGAAAGAAGAAGCCACACAAATGATTTTGCAGGCGACGCAGCTGGAGATCGAATATGCACGCGACACTATGCCCAGGGGAGTGCTGGGTATGAATGCAGCCATGATGGAAGAGTATCTGCAGTTCATCGCCAACCGCCGCCTGGTGCAAATCGGATTACCGGAACAGTTCCAGGGTGTAAGCAACCCATTTCCATGGATGTCGGAAATCATGGATCTGCGAAAAGAGAAAAACTTCTTCGAAACACGCGTAATTGAATACCAAACTGGTGGTGCATTGACCTGGGATTAACCCGGGTCGAGCGTTCAATAAAATTAGTTTGATTCGGATTCAGGAACAAGCAAGCAACACGAGTAACAGCTCGCGCAAGGACAACGGGTAATGAGTGAAGAAAAACCTTCAGAGAATGATCCAGAGCGCACCCTGCTCACATTAGATCAACTCAGCCAGACCATTGAGGTAATGACCAGCGTGGTCAACCGGTTGCGGCAGCACCTCAGTGAACAGCTCAAGACCCAGGCTGAGACTCAACAACTTGCCAGGGAAGAGGAAGAGGCCCTATGCGATATTGAAGCAGAGGCAGAGGCTGCTGCGCAGGAAGCAGCGGAAGCTGCCGTTGCAGCAGACGCGCAGCAGGTCGCACAGATTGCGAGCGGGAACACAGAGCAAGCAAAGAGCAAAGGCAGCAATGAAAGTTTTGTTGTAGAGATCAGGCAGCAGGACTCTACGCCGGCCCGAAAAAACAATAAAACACTGCACTAGCTGAATACCTTTATTTCTGGCCGTCATCGCAGCAGCGGTGACGGCCTTTTTTATTCAGATAACTGACTCCGTTAAACTGTTGAATCATTATTAGGCTCACTCACCAGCCTTTCTATAGCGGGTTCTACAGAGGTTGAGAAAATGCGCATAGGCGCCCTACTTCTAGCTGCCGGATTCAGCAGCCGCTTCGGTGGTGTAAAGCTGTTGGCTGCACTTGACTCAGGCACCCGCGTATTCGACCAAACCTTTGCAAGGCTGCAGGCCGCTGTGCCTGAAACCGTAGTGCTTACCAGACCAGAACTCTCCTCCGAACTGGATGCTACGGCAAGGCGAGTCGAGGTCTTTTCTGAGGCCGAACGCGGTATTGGGGCCACGCTTGCCTTCGGGATGCAGTTCACCGGAGGCTGGGACGCCTGCATGATTTGCCTTTCAGACATGCCCTTTATCGCCAGCGATACTTATCGCACCCTGGCGGAACAGGCCACGTCCGATTCAATTTTACTCCCCGAATGCGATGGCGAAACTGGAAACCCGGTAGTTTTCGGCTGTGCGTTCTTCTCAGAGCTCGGAAAACTCAGCGGCGATGCCGGCGGTAAGGTGCTTATCCGACAGCATCCTGACGAAGTGATTAAACTCAAGCTGCAGGATCGGGCAATTCTGATGGACATCGATACCCCGCAGGACCTGGCACAGTTACAGGCAAATCAGACCTGAGCCGGTGCTCCGCCCACGCCGCCTTGTTGCCATCCCGTCAGCATTCAACCTACAATCAGAATGAATTCCGAACCTGAACTCACTCGTGAAAAAAATAAAAAACGAAGCAGCCTTGTTTAAAGAAGCATTGAAGGTCGGGGGCAGATATTTTGAGGCGCGCGGCGCTGGCAAATTTGAAGCAACCGACCATCAGAACATGAAAGCCCGTGCAATCTACCTGCTGCTGGTAAAGGACAAGGTGATCCAACCGCTCGCCAGTCACGATGAGAACGTACCCAATATGCGTCACAAGCTGGCACTATGGATGACCAAAGTGCTACCCGCTGACCACCCTCTGATGCTGCATCATGAGAGCTAGGGATTCTTCAGTGAATACCCTGCGGCGATCCTCGCCTGCTTATCGCACAGGCGGTTTTTGGCTTGCGCTTGCGCTGCTATTGACCCTTGCTCCTCGCCTCAGCTATGCGGATCTGACTACGGCGCGGCAAGCCATGGAAGATCAGGCGAACCCTCTCATGCTCATGACGACTTCTCAGGGCGCGATTTATGTAGAGCTTCTGGCTAACGAGGCACCCGACAATGTCGCCCGTTTCATAGAATTGGCTGAGGGGCAGGTCGAGTTTTTTGATGAGGTCGCCAATGCCACGTTTACACCGCGCTACTATGACGGCATGCGATTTCATCGGGTGTTACCGGATTTTGTGATTCAAGGGGGTTCACCGTCCTACCATCCCCTAGGTGCACCCGAGCCGATGCTTGCTGACGAAATTAACGCCATAGCGCTCGGACTTGATCGCCTGCCCGTCCTGAATGAAGACGGCAGCATCAACCCCATGCTGAACGTCGGCAATCAAGAGGAATTTGCGCAGCGCGTGTTGGAACCACTGTACCGTGAACTGGGTGTTGAGACAGTGTCAGAATTGGATTCTGCTGAGGACGATATCGTGACTAATCTTCGGGGCCTGACGGTAATGCGCCTCTATGAGTATGAAGGTTATGCCTATCGGAGCGATCTCCAGACCCGGGGCACATCACGGGGAACCGTAGCGTTGGCAAATGATGGACCAAACCGCAACGGCCCCGAATTTTTTATCGCCCTGCGTAACGCCGATTGGCTAAACGGGAGGCATACCGTCATTGGCAGAGTCGTTGAGGGTATGGATATAGCTGACCGTATCGGCGGTATGGCCATCGACCCTACCGCGTTCAATCCCCAAAGCAGCGTGATTTATTCAATACGAAGGCTTAACTGAGATCAAAGCTAAATTTAAAAACAAAAACAGAGTTACGGTCAAAATGATTCAATAACAAAAGGAGGCTTCTTATGTCCAAACGCAGTAAGAAACAATCCGCTCAGGGCACTTATGCACTTTGTATCACCATCGGCCTGATGACTGGGCTGGGATTCGGCCCTTATGTCGGCAGCGTTCTGCTCTCTATATTGGGCGGTGGGCTCTTGGGCTACGGCGCTGGCTACTGGTTTACCCATCTAAAAAGCAAAAAGTCACGCTAAGTCGCGATTTTCCATGAAAAACTCGTAGCTTTTGCACTCACGATCCGCTGCCGGAAAAAATTCTCTCCTATACTGAATAAAAGTAGTAGCGCCGTTGCAGAGTTTACGGCGTGTTTATTAGTGAATTTGGATTTCGCATTTGACGAATCGCAGTGGGACTGCTGGACAGTCCCGTTTTCGACCCCATCACATTCAGTGGCAAAGACGAAACTGATGCAGATTCCATGTTGCAGGAGATCACCGGTCATATACTGCAAGAGTCCCCAACCTCCTGCGGCAATCGGGCCCTGAAAATCGAGGTCTTTAATCGGCAGTGAAGCTTTCGGTAAAAACTTCCTGACGATAGGGCGGCAGCGATGCAAGAATTTGCTTGCCATAGCGCTTAGTGACTATACGCTCATCGAATAGTGTGATGCGGCCACTGTCAGCCTCACTTCGCAACAGGCGCCCACTTGCCTGCACCAGCCTGAATGCTGCGTCAGGAACTGCCAGGGTAATGAAAGGATTCTTGCCCTGCTGCTCAACCCAGTCTGCCAAGGTGTTTTCGATAGGATCATTGGGCACCGCAAACGGTATCTTTGCGATCAGAACATGGGTGCAATATTTGCCTGGCAGATCTACGCCTTCAGCGAAACTGGCCAGGCCAAAGATCAGGCTGCCCTCCCCCTGTTCGACCCGCTGACGGTGGTATTTCAATAGCTGTGCCTTCTGGTAGTCATCCTGGCACAAAACCAGGTCTGCCAAGTCATCCGGTAAGCGCTGCATGACGTCCTGCATCTGTCTTCGACTGGAAAACAGCATCAGCGCTGCGATAGGTTCTTCCAGTAGCTGCGGCAAGGCGTTCACTATGACTTCGGAGTGCTTCTCGGTGTCTGATGGTTCGCAGGACAGCTTCGGAATCGACAGGGTCGCCGCATTGCCAAAATCAAAAGGGCTGGGAATACTCAGGTAGAAGGTTGCCTCGGGCAAGCCAGCCCGCAGAGTAAGTAACTCGAAGCTGCCGAGGGCTGATAGCGTCGCCGAGGTCAGAACTGAACCAGCACAGCGCTCCCACAGCTTCTCTTTCAGATTTTCGGCCGCTAGCACCGGACTGGCTGACAGCAACATTTCAATCTGGCTGTCGTCTTCGATGTGGACCATCCAGCGTGCGGTGGGCGGAGAGCCAGGGTTGTCGGCGTGTGTGTAGCTGTACCACAACGCCGCAGTGGCCTCGGCGCGACGGGCAGCGCTGCCGACCAGTGGAAAGAATTGCTCGGCCTGCTGTTTTCTGTCCAGGTCCGATGCTTCCTCCAATTCAATTTTTAGTTCATCTGCGATCCCGCTCAGCATTACCGCTAGCCGCGAAAAATCAGCCAGCAGGTTTCCAGCGACATCCTGAATCTCAGGCGGGATAACGCCCAAAGGAAACGTAAACCGACTGCGATTGTCATGAAAATCACCTTGCTCCTGGAACAAGGGTTGGAGCAACAGCCAGGCGTCTTCGAGGCGCTGCAGCAATGATTCCTGCAAAACTGAGTAATGTTCTCTGTTCTTGGCCACTATAAAGTCGTCACTCAGCAGTTGGCCCAGCAGATCGCCGCTGCGTTCCAGCCAACCACGGGTGGCTCTAATACGTGTATTGACTGCAAAGTGGTTATTGCTCTTCACCGGCAAGTGATGAGCCTCATCAAAAATATAGATACACTGCTCGGGCTCCGGCAGAATCGCACCGCCTCCAAGCGCCAGATCAGACAGCACCAGATCGTGATTGCTCACGATAACATCGGCCTTATCTAACGAATCCCGGGCCTTGAAAAAATAACACTGACGAAAGTTGCTACAGCGCGCACCCAGGCACTGTGCATTGTCCACAGTCAGTGGTCGCCAGTCCTGATCCGACAGCGGTCGCTTCCAGTCATCCCGATCGCCTTCCCAGCTGCCATCGGTCAGCGCATCCAGCATTTCCTGATACAGGCTGGAATCGAGTTCACCGTAACTGCCAGGATCATCACCATAGAGATCCATCATGGCCTGGAGGCTGTCGTTGGGTTCCAGCAAGCCATCCAACTTCGACAGACAGAGATAGCGACCACGCCCTTTGGCCAGGGCAACACTGAACTGGAAGTCAGACCCCTCCTGCAGCTCCGGAATATCTTTGAGCATGACCTGTTCCTGCAAGGCCACTGTCGCTGTCGCAATGACAACCTTGTGCTTGAGGGCTTGCGCTAGCGGGATGGTGGCCAGAAGATAGGCGAGGGTTTTGCCAGTACCAGTCCCGGCCTCAATCACACAGACAGGCCCAGTGACTGCATCGTCATCCCCCGCTTCGGCTTTATCCGGATTTATCACCGCTAGTTGCTTGGCGATCTCAGCGATCATCTGCCGCTGACCATAGCGTGGGATCAAATCCCTGGATTTAAGCAGCTGCCGATAACTGGACTGGATCAGATCTTTAACTTCATCTGCCAGCATATAAGGGTTCCGGGCAGGGAGGACTTAGGATGGTTTTCACGGGGCGCAAGTATAACCCAGTCTCACACTCGTCGGGATATTAGTCCTGCAAGTCCACCGATTACCAGCCAAATCGCTCTTGATGCCGCACACAGTCACAGACGCAAGAAGTTCTGTTAAACTGCGCTCTCCATTTATCGCAAGCAAACCCTTGAAGCAATTAGCCGTTCGGCAGCGCCACCCGAATCGTTTTCGCAACAACCCTTCGTAGATCAGAGACAATGAGCAAATCAACGCCTGAATCATCAGCTGATAGCCCCAGCCCCGAATCGACTGAGCAAGCCCAGGTGCCAGACGTTGCGGAGACCAGTTTAGAGACGAAAGACACGGCAGCGGATTCCGAATCCATAATAAAAGAAAGCGGCGCGCCTGCAGGCTCGGATGCTTCCCCGCTTGATCCCTCACCGCCGTCGTCACCGCCTCCTTCGCCCACGCAAAGCTCTGGGACCAGCGCTGATGCAGCAGAGCCGCCGGCTCCAAATGATGCCACCCAGGCGGAAGCTGGCACCGCAGCGAAAGCTAAGCCAGCTGTGAAAAAAGGCAGGCAGCAAAAGCAACAAAAGGCAAATGTCCCTCAACTCGATGCAGCGTCAGAGTCAGAGCCAGAGCCAGA
>MDSV01139445.1_pt1 | contig 15681 bp, 15 predicted proteins | sample 810851 | NCBI WGS metagenome assembly MDSV01 (sample SAMN05326640, study PRJNA326480) | marine metagenome | isolation source: seawater | place: Atlantic Ocean: North East | collected 2012
GCGTCCATTACAGATTGTAATTTCATTGCAATAGACATATCGCCAGATACTTTTAATTTACCTTGCATGAATGCAGATGTACCGTCAACTTCTCCAGATCTCATTTGCTCAAATGTTTCCATGGACATTGAAAGTGTACAGTCAGCATCTTGATCCTGATCAGATACAGTGTTTGGATTAGACTTTCCATCTAAAAAAATACAACCTTCACCTTCAAAATCAAATTTGACAGTTGCACCAAGGCCTGTATCTTTACCTTCAATACCTTTTTGAAATTCAGCTAATAAACTTGCTACGTCAGCCATATATATATCTCCATAAGTTAATTTAGAATGACAATAAATCAATTTAGATTATATATGTCAATACGTAATTTTTTTAGATCACATATGAAAAAACCAATTTTTTGGGAAAAGGCAAAAAGAGAGTTATCAAATAAAGATAAAGCTCTAGGAAAGATAATAGAGAATTATCCAAAAGACTTTCTTTTCACAAAATCTGATCCATTTTATACACTTGCTCGATCCATAGTTGGACAACAAATTTCTGTAAGCGCAGCTCAGGCTGTGTGGAATAGATTCGAAGTAAAGGCCAGAGCTATTAAGCCAGAAGTGATTATAAATATGCACCATATGAAACTTAAATCTTGTGGTCTGTCTCGACAAAAAATAACATATTTGAAATCACTATCTAGTGCATTTATAGAAAAGAAAATTCAACCAAAAAAATGGGAATCTCTGAAAAATGAAAGTATAATTGAAGAGCTAATTCAAATTAAAGGAATTGGAAAATGGACTGCAGAAATGTTCTTGATATTTAATTTATGCAGACCAGATATTTTTCCTGTTGATGATTTGGGTTTAATTAAGGGTATATGCAAATGCTACAATTTAAAATATCCTATTTCTAAAAATTATGCTTTAAAACTATCAAAAAAATGGCAACCATGGAGATCCGTGGCTACATGGTACTTTTGGAGAAGTTTAGATCCAATTCCAGTAGAATATTAATATGAATAAAATAGATTTTTCTTATGCTTCAAAATCTGAACATAACCTTGCGCAACGTCTCATTATCAAAACAATTGAAGCGTTAACCGGTAAAAAAAAATTAGAGGACTTATACAAAAACTACTCTCTTAATCCACAGAACCCAAATACTTTTTGGACAGATATTTTAGATCATATGAATATAAAGCTAGTTAATAAGTCTTATAGGAAACTTAATATACCAAAAGAAGGATCGCTATTAATAATAGCTAATCATCCTTTTGGCATTATTGATGGACTAATTCTCTGTTCCTTAGTTTCCAAGGTAAGGGATGATTTTAAGATAATGACCCATGAGACACTTCAATTTTTGCCTCAGTTAAAGAGATTTATTTTACCAGTTGATTTTAACGGGCAAACAAAGCAGTCAAAACTTTTAAATATTCAGACTGCAAAAAATGCTAAAGAGTATTTGGTAAATAAAGGGGTTATAATTATTTTTCCTTCTGGGGGGGTATCTACTGCAAGTAGCCTTAAGTCTGATGCAATAGATGATGATTGGAAATTGTTTCCGGCTAAACTTATTCATCAAACTAAAACAGATATACTTCCTATTTATTTTGATGGCAAAAATGGTTTATTATTTCACATATTTGCATCAAAAATGAAAAATCAAACACTCAAGTATTCTTCATATATTCATGAAACAAAAAAAATGATAGGCAAAGAAATTATTTTTTACTCTGGAGATATAATTGAATTTAAAAATATTTCACATATCAAAGACAGATCTGAATTAACAAAATATCTAAAACAATTAACCTATAATCTTAAAAAGTAATAAGGATTTAATATTATATAAATATGAAAATAAATAATGAACGTTTGTATGTATATACTTTTTATAGATTTATAAAATTAAAGAATACTCAAAAAATAAAAAATAAGCTTGATACATTTTTTTTAAAGACAAAACTAAGAGGAACAATACTTCTTTCTACAGAAGGTATAAATGCTTCAATTTCTGGATCGAGAAAAGAGATTAAAGACTGCATGAAATTAGTTAGAAAAATCTTAAAAATAAGAAAACTTGGGATTAAAATTAATTCGGTTCAATATAATCCATTCAATAAATTAAAAGTAAGGCAAAAAAAAGAAATCGTCTCGCTTGGAAAGGGCTATTTCGATGTAAATAAAAATACAGGTATATTTATTAGCCCGTCAGAGTGGGATGAATTGATTATTTCAAACGATTTAAAGTTAATTGATACAAGGAATATTTATGAAATTGAGATTGGAAAATTTAAAAATGCGATAAATCCAATGACTCATAATTTCAGAGAATTTCCAAGTAAATTTAAGAGTCTTAAAATACATAAAAATCATAAAATTGCAATGTATTGTACTGGAGGTATTAGGTGTGAAAAAGCATCTGCATATTTAAAGACAAAAGGATATAAACATATTTTTCAACTTGATGGTGGTATAATTAATTATATTAAACATCATGAGAGAAAAAAGAGAAATGAACTATGGAATGGAGAATGTTTTGTTTTTGATAATAGAGTCACAATTAATAGTAATTTAGAAAAAGGTAAATATGTTCAGTGTTACGGATGCAGACGACCTTTATCAAAGAAAGATTTAAGATCCAAATTCTATATAAAAGGTGTTTCATGTGGATTTTGTTACCATGAGAGAACTGAGCAACAAAAAAGAAGCTCAATGACTAGGCAAATTCAAATCGAAAAAGGAAGGGACTTTGAAACTTAACTACAAGTTTCTTTCTCTGTAAGAGATCAATATAAAAGAAACAAAGAATACTAACGTACAAATAGCCAGCGATACTAGAAGTGAAAAAATAAATAATATCAGGTTCGATTGACCCACTCTGTCATATCCAATATTAGCTATATTATATTCAGCACTCGTGAAATTGTTACTATATATTGGAGAATTGTAAAAAGCATTTTGCAGTTTGGCTATATTATCATCGAGAAGAATATTTAAAGCATAAATTAATGAATCTGCTTCAATTAACTCAGGAATATATACATTAAAATTATTGTCACGATTTTTTAATAATTCAATCTGTTTTTCAATAAATTCATATCCTTTTAAATAATAGTCTTCAAACTCATTTTCTGAAATATAGGATAATTGAGGATATATATTAATAGCTGCCATTTGAGTGCCTCCAACATTCTTTGCGTTTCCAATAGATCTTGCCAACATTGCCTGTTCTGTAAGAAAAGTAATTGTATTTTCTCTTGACATGTCATACTGGTTTATAAGCAATGCCTTTTGTGCCTCAAGTATTGAAATTTTTTCTTCATATGGCAATTTTACAGATTCTAAATACTCTTCTATGCTTTTTTTCATAAATTTTTGAACTTTAACATTAGCCCGAAATAAAGTTTCTTTAATAATTTCTTTAGCTTTAGTTTTATCTAATGAAATATACGATATTTCCCAAAATGGGTTATAATCTCTTTTATAGATTGCTTTATTTTCTGGTGTTAGAATTGGTGGTAAAGTTTTAAAATTTAATACCATGTTTTCTAATTGGTCATAATATAACTCTTCTGAATTAAAATCAAACCGATCTAAAATCTTAACTTCATCTAGAACTTTTAAAATCAAATCTTTATTTGATGCTTCCTCTATTAACAGTGAAATTAATTCTTCATCGTATAAATCCATGAATTGTTCTACATCCATCATAGGATTATATCTACTTATATTATTAGTATCAGATTTGGTTAAGTCTACTTTGGTTAAGTCTACATCAGATTTGGTTAAGTCTACTATTAATCTATTTCCTGAATCATGAAATGATCTAATTACTGATTTGTTTACTTGCTGTAAGTAATTATATTTTTGTAAAGAGATTTTGTCTATATGCTGTAATTTAATCGTTGCCTTCCATTTAGTTTCATTGCTAGATAAAAGATAAATACCGACTATGATTCCTAGTATGATAATTAATGTAAGGAAAAATCTTATTCTGAATAAGTGATTTAATATTTCTTGAATTGAAATATTTTGGTTTGAACTCACGTTAAATTTTTGTTTCTTTTTAAATATTTTTTATAATCTATCCAATAATCTGAGGAAATTATAAAGCCTATACAATTAGTTGAACCACAATTACACTTGTGGTCTTTATAATCTTCTTGATCAAAATCATACCCATAGTCATAAGTTAATTCTTGACCCTTAAGTATTCTTTTTACTGATTTTATCCAAATATGTCCATTAGTAATTTCTACTTCAGAATTCGGTGAGCAAGAATGATTAATATATCTTGCTTTATTATACCTTGGAGAACCATCAATATCATACTTTTTATTTAATTCAAAAATATACACTGAGCCTGTTACTTTCGAATTTAAATATCTTTTAATTCTTTTTTCTGACCTCAAATCACCTTCTTTTTTTGTTACTTTTTCTCCAATATATTCAATTATACGGGTGCCTTTTTTTATATTTTCAGTGGCAAATACACCAGTGCCGTGTACCTTTGACTTTTTTACCACCCACATAACTTACTTACCAATACTATTATTAGAAAATCCATCAATATTTTCTTCAAAAAATTTAATTGTCTTCTGATCACTAAAATCATTTAATATATTATTAAGATTATCATGAATTATTAAAAAATCTTTGATATTTAGTCCTTTATCATCTATTAGAAAAATATCTTCATCTACTTTTAAAATGCTTTCTTTTTTAGAATATAGTTCTTCATGCATCTTTTCTCCTGGTCTTAATCCTGTAAATTTAATTTTAATACTATCTTTTTCATTATTATCATAGCTTAAACCAGATAATGTTATTATTTTTTTTGCAAGGTCTAAAATTTTCAAAGGATCACCCATATCTAATACAAAAATATTTCCTTTTTTAGAAAATAGTGTCGATTTTAATATCAAACTTGCCGCCTCTGGTATAGTCATAAAATACCTGGTTACTTCTGGATGAGTTACAGTTACTGGACCTCCTGCATTAATTTGATTCCTAAATAATGGAACTACGGACCCAGAAGAATCTAATACATTGCCAAATCTTACAATTGAATAAGATATATTTTCTTTTACTGAATTATTTAAAGCCTGAATATACATTTCACATAAACGCTTAGTAGCTCCCATAATATTTGTTGGACTAACTGCTTTATCAGTAGAAATTAATACAAAATTCTTGCAACCACATTTTAATGCTGCATCGATTACAAGTTTTGTACCAAGATAGTTATTTTCAATTGCTGACTTCATATTTTTCTCAAGTAATGGAACATGTTTGTAAGCTGCTGCATGAAAAACGTAATCTGGTTTTTCAGAGTTAAAAATATTTTTTAATTCGCCTGGATTTTTTATATCAATAAGTTTTGATATAATTTGTGGTGACTTTCTTTGACTTGAGAAGGTATCAATAAGTTTCTGTTCAATTAAATAAAGGTTATATTCTGAATTTTCTATCAAAATAAGTGAATCAGGTTCGCATTTTGCTAGCTGAATACATAGCTCAGATCCTATAGAACCTCCAGCACCTGTAACAAATATTTTTTTATCTTTAAAATGATGCCTTAAATCGTCAACATTGACACTAACTTTTCTTGCAATGAGATCTGAAACAGAAATTTCCCTAAAATCTTTTAAATTTATATTTTCATTGAAAAGCCTATCTAGGCTTGGAAGAATACTCGTTTTAGTATTTAGCTTTTCAATGTTACTTAAAATTTCTCTTTTTTGCTTTATATTTAGATTGCTAATTGCAATGAAAATTTGGTCTATATTTACATAAGAGCAAATCTGAAATGCTTCTGCGAAAGAATAAATTTTGACTCCATATATTAATTTTCCAATTTTTGCTGGCTCATCATCTATAAAACCAATAATTTTGTAATCACTGGCATCCCCTAAAACATTAATTAATTGAGCTCCAGCATTTCCAGCGCCATATATAAAAATATTTTTTGACTTTTTGTTTGTAATTAAAAAGTTGTAAAGAGAAATATAAAATATTCTGCTTATTAATAAAAGTATTATAAAGAAAAGTGGTTGTATAATTCCAATAGAACGAGGTACACCCTGGAATGAATAGAAATAAATTATAAAAAAATATGGTACTGTATAAATTAAGGTTGAGAGTGAAAGACTTTGAAGACTTGCAAGATTAAAATACCTAAAAATAGAGTCATAAATTTTTAAATAATAAAATATAGGAATAAAAATAATAATAGAAATAATAAATGGATAAATTTGATTCAATGAAAAAATAAGTATTGTCTCTAAATCTAATCTAACTACAAAAGAAAAGAAAGTTGCTAAAATTGATAGAATTATATCTATTAAAATGACAATTAATACTTTAGTATTTCTGTCAGTATTAATTGCCTTATGTACTAAATTTTTCAACATGTGTCCTCTAATCTACCTCTTATCAACTATGGCCGAACTACCTGGTGGAGGATGTGGTGTAAGATTTTTTTTTCTTAAAACAACATCAAGTAATTTTTTATCTACTGTCATATTTTTTAACACTCTATATAGTAAAACCAATGATTGTCTTTTACTAAACATGGAGGCAATTGTTAGAAAAATTAAAATCAAATCAATCGTGAAACCATTATTTTTTACATAAATTAGTGCGAGTCTGCTTTTCCAAGGTCTTATTAATTTATTATAATCAAGGTCAGGATCGAGACTATTCTCTAAAATATCACCTTCATCAGAAAACACTATTGAGGAAAAGTCTGTGATACCTGGTGTTATTGATAGTATTTCTTTTTCAACTTCAGTATAAATTAAAACATCCCTGTCAACATTAGGCCTAGGTCCTACTATACTCATTTGCCCAATTAGTACATTTATAAGCTGGAAAATTTCATCTATTTTAAATTTTCTAATTATTTTACCAATTTTTGTTATACGTGGGTCGTTTGAAGAAGTGGAGTCAATCTTACTTTTGTCTGCGTCTATAGTCATTGATCGCAGTTTGATCATTCTAAATTTCTTACCATTTTTACCAATTCTTGTTCCTAAATAAAAGGGGTTTTTTAAATCCGATAACCACACCAAGATAATAAATAATATCAATATTGGACTTAATAGGATTAAGCTAATGGAAGATATAGTGATATCAAAAACTCTTTTCACGAATAACTACTTAAGAATTATTTTTTTAATTGTTCTTATAATTGACTTTGAATCAATTTTATATTTGTTTCTTAAGTATTTTTGATTGCCAACAATTGAAGAGAACTCATCATTCACAGCTACGCACTCAAAGTTTTTAACAAATTTTGACTTAGCAAGAACTTCTGCCACAGCACCGCCTAGCCCACCATGACAATTATGTTCTTCAACTGTTATTATATTTTTAAAGGTCTTCGATGTCTTTAAAATTACTTTTTCATCGATCGGCTTAATTGTATGCATAGAGATTATTTTGCAGCTTATGCCACTTTTTTCTAATTTATTAGCCGCGTCAATACATTCAGTTATTATACTGCCGGCGGTAATAATGCACACATCTTTTCCATGCCTGTGAACAACGTGCTTGCCTAGTTCGAATTTTGAGTTCTTGAAGGGTGGATTATTATTGCCTCCTTTCTCAATTCTTAGATATGCTACACCTTTATATTTTCCAAGTTTATGCGTTGCATGCTTGGCTTCCCATGCAGTAGAGGGAGCTACTACTGTAATATTAGGTATTGCTCTCATTATGGCTATATCCTCAGTAGTATGATGTGACATGCCTAAGGGACCATAATTAAAACCTCCACCAGAACAAACAATCGTTAAATTAATTTCATGGTATGCGGCGTCATTTCTTATTTGTTCCAGACATCTAAAGCTAACAAAGTTTCCAATGGAATAGACAAATATTTTCTTCCCTTCAAGCCCTAAACCTGTCGCAATGCCAATCATATTTTGTTCAGCAACTCCGACATTAATATATTGTTTTGGGATTGCTTTTGCAAACTTGTCAAAAACTCCAAATCCTAGATCTGCAGTAATGAACATGACATCCTTATCTGATTTAGCTAACTTGAAAAGTTCTGAAGCAAAAGCATCTCTCATACTAAGAGTTTTTATTTAATTCTTTTTTCGCCATTTGATACTCTTCCCCCTGAGGGCTTCTGTAATGCCACAAATTATTATTCTCCATAAATGATATTCCCTTTCCTTTCACTGTATTAGCAATAATACATTTTGGTTTTTGAGTTTTATTCTTTTTCTTTAATATTTTTGTAAGTTGATCATGACTATGACCATCTAAATTGTATACCTCCCAACCAAAAGCAATCCATTTATCCACAAATGGCTCAAGCTCCAGAGTATCAGATATACTTTCAATGCTTTGAAGCTTGTTATAATCAATTATTGCAATCAAATTATCTAAACCATGGTGAGACGCAAATAAAATTGACTCCCAATTTGATCCTTCATCACATTCACCATCACTTAAGAGAGCAAACACCTTGTTGCTTTTTTTCTCAATTTTTGCAAACTTTGCCATACCACAGGCAACAGACAGTCCATGACCTAATGAACCAGTTGAAAATTCAACACCTGGAACATTCTTATGAGAAATATGGCCAGAGAGGAAAGATCCATTGGCACAATGTTTTTTAAGCATTTCTTTTTTAAAAAAACCTTTTTCTGCAAGTGCAGCATAAACAGCGGCACCAGCATGACCCTTGCTTAAAATAAATCTATCTCTCTTATTGTTTTTTGGGTCATTGGGTTTGTACTTAAGTATATTCTCATAAAGTACTGATATAATATCAACTACTGATAAAATAGATGCAATATGAGAACTATGTCCATAATGCGTCATATCTAAAACATGGTTTCTTATTTTACGAGATAATTGTTTACTCTGGATCGACATTTAATTTGATCCCTGATTATAAAATTTTTTTATTGTTTGAGAAATATACATAACATCATTATCAGATATAAACATATTCATAGGTAACATTAAAATTTTCTTAAAAAACTCGTCTGCTTTTTTAAGTTTTTGGGTAAAACCTAAATTATGATGCTGATGGATAGCCATCCCAGACCATTGAATCAATGTACCTATATTATGTTCATTTAGGTACATTCGAAGAGCATCCCTGTTCTGAGCGCGAATTTCATAATTTTGGAATACATCAAAATGATCTAATGAATTTTCTGGTGATGGAGGTAAATTAATTTCTTTTAAATCTGATAAATATTCATTATATAATCTTGCAATATTGCGCCTTCTTTCAATTACTAAATTATAATTTGATAGAAAATAATTTAGAAAAGCTGCCTGTAAGTTATCAAGTCTTGAATTTATACCCCATGATATCACCTCACCACTAATGGGCTCTCTACCATGATCTCGATATGAAATTATTTCTTTATATAAGCTTTCGTCATTTAAAATTATTACACCTCCATCACCAAGTGATCCCAGATTTTTAGCTGGGTAGAAACTTATTGCAGATGCTAATCCAAAAGTACCTGCACTTTTATTTTTAAATTTTGAGCCTAAACCTTGTGCTGCATCTTCAAACAAGAGAAGGCCATGCTTCTCTGCAATTTTACATATAAGATCCATATTACAAGTTCGACCATTTAGTTGAGTTGGCATGATTGCTTTAGTTTTATTGGTAATATTTTTTTCAATTTGATTGTAATCAATTAAATGATCATCTCCAATATCCATTGGGATGGCAGTGGCACCAACATGATTTATCGCACCGGCTGTTGCAATCATAGTATGAGTAGATATGAGAACTTCATCATTAAACCCTATACCTGCGACTTTCAGCATGATCTCTAAAGCATCCGTTGCATTTCCAACTCCAATCGCATAATTAGCACCTATAAAACTTGCTAAGTTTTGTTCAAAATTTTCTAAGTCTTTTTGTAGTATGAAAGAACCTCGTGATGATACTTCTATAAATATTTCAGTTAATTTTTCTTTATGATCCAAAAAAAGTCTTGGATATTCAAAAAAAGGAATATTTTTATTCATAAATAATTTCTTTAATTTTCTCTGATCTTAACAGCAGGAACACCACTTACTACTGAATTTTTTTCTACATTATTGACTACTACTGAATTAGCTCCAACAATTGAATTCTCTCCGATTTTTACACCAGGTAAGATACATGCATTAACACCGATCCATGTTCCTTTTCCAATATTAACACTCCCTTTATAGGTCGTTCCTTGAGCAATAATTGATATTTCAGGATTTTTCACAATATGAGTTGCATCCGAAATATAGACTCTATCAGCAATAAGTACTCCATCACCTATTTCCACTGATTTGTAGGCATTTAATTGAAAATCCCTACCAATCTGAACATTGTTACCTATTTTTAAAGAACATGAGCCACTTTTTTTATAACAATTAAGTATAGACCTCTCTCCAATTGTAACATTGTACCCAATATTTATTCTATCTGGACTTATTAGTATACATCCCTTACCAATTCTAAAGCCATTTAGATTTAAGCTTTGATTTATTTTTAAATTTAAATAAAAACTTCTTAAGATTGTAGTAATTTTTTTTACTATATGTATCATTATTAAAAACTAAGACTTATATATAATCTCTATTTATTATTTTATTTTGAGCATACCATTCGATTGTATTTTTGAGCCCATTCTCTAATGATATTTTCGGCTCATAACCAAGACTTCTAATTTTAGAAATATCAGGGCATCTTCTTGAGGGTGATCCTTCATGCTGGTTAACAAATTCTTTTTCTATTTCAACATCAACACCCATTAATTTACTTATCTTATTAAATAACTCAAGAATTGTAACTTCATAATCATTTCCTATATGAAATATTTCCTTATGAGTGTCGGAATTTTCTAAAATTTCAAGACCATTAATTAAGTCTGAAACATAGCAAAAAGCTCTAGTAGTGTTTATGTCTCCTTTTGGGGTAAAAAATTCTTTATCAGATTGAGATAAATTTTGGATAAATTCTGGAACAACATGTTTATACCCCATGTTAGGCCCATATATATTATGTGGTCTAAATATTTTTAGTTTTGTTTTATTTTTAAAATCGTAATTTAAGGAATATATTTCTGAGAAAATTTTACTTAAAGCATATGAATATCTTGGGTTATGAGGTTCAGGAATTGATAATGAAGCACTTTCATTTGTTGGCACTTTTGATGGATTTTGATACACTTCAGCACTAGATGCAACAATTAGATCTTTTACTCCGTATCTATCAGCTGCCTTAATTACATTTATGCAGCCATATGTGCCGACCTCAAGTATTTCTATCGGTATTTTATAAAAATTTTCTGTTCCATTGATCGCTGCTAAATGATAAACACAGTCTATTCCAGAAAAAAGATTTTCTACTTCGCTATATTTTTTAATATCTATATTATAAAAAGAAAAATTTTTATTGTCTTTAAAATTACTTAACCTTGTTTCGTCTGATCGTGTAAAGTTATCGAGAATTTTGACAGCATGATTTTGTTTTAGTAAAAAATCAGTAAGGTGATGTCCAATAAATCCCGCTCCGCCAGTTATTAAATATTGTTTCATTTTTAAAGATTATTTACCCCAAAAGTTTTATATTTCTTTTTCACTTCTGTTTTAATATTATGTAAGTTATTCCAAAAATCGAATACTTCTAAATTACTATTATGTTGCCATAAATTACTCATACGTTTTCTATTTTTGAAATAATTATGATTTGTAGTAATAATTGCATAGTTACTTTTTTTAATTAGCTCGTTAAAATTCTTAAAAATTTTATATTTTTTAAAATATTGATTTATTTCAGGAGCGTCATATGTATCTTCGAGGGGGTCAAATAAAAAAATATTTTTAAATTTAAATTTTTCTAAAATTTTAATAATATCTATTGCTAAAGATCCTCTGACATCTGAAGTTTCTGGATTTCCTTTAAATGCCAAACCTAGAACAGCAATATTTTTATTTTTATATTCAGTTGAGATGCTATTTAGCCAATGTTGTACAACTAGCGTAATTTTTTTATTTACCACTCTACTTTCATAAAATAGTTTTGGTTTATCTTTTTTACTCCTGATGCTTTCATAAAGTATTATTGGATCTTTTTCTAAACACGGTCCTCCAACTAATCCAGGTAATGCCAGGTTTGTTCTAGAATAAGACTTATTTGCTGTCGAAATAACTTCATAAACATCTAATTTTAATGTTTCACAAAGTAAAGCAATTTGATTAGAAGTTGAAAAATATAAATCTCTTGAGGAATTATCTACAAGTTTAATTAGCTCAGCAGTTTCTAGAGAACTTACTGTTATTAAGTTTTTATTAATAAGTCTAAAAACGTTGGTAGCTCTTTTAACGGAATGCTTTGTGTTACCTCCAATAATCTGTGGTAACTTTACAATTTCTTTCATTGCAACTCCTTCCATTGTTCTTTCCGGACACATAGCAATATCAATGCTGATATTATTTTTTTTAAATACTTGCAATACTCTATTCCTCGCTGTTCCTACTGCAACAGTCGATCTAAGAATGATTAGGGGTTTTTTTGGACTTAAACTGATTATTTCATCTATGCACTTTTTTAATATTTTAAAGTTTGGTTTATTTTGAATATTAAGTGGAGTTCCGACAGTAATAATAAAAACATTACAATTTTTTGCTACATCGATTTTATTACTTAATGTTAATTTATTTTTTTTAATTGCACGAATAAGTGATCGCTCTAAATCTTTTTCATAGAAGTGTGGTTTTCCAGATTTTAATAAATTTAAATTATTAATATTTTTTTCTATACCAATAACCTTTGTGTTTTTATTGGTGAAAGTGAGAGATAATGTTAATCCAACATACCCTAGACCAATTACACAAATTTTATTTTGTTTCACAATAATTATTAAAGATTTGAATAAATTTGTTTTATAGTTGAATTTAAACGTATTTGAAATGATTTTTGTGACCTAAAACCTATTTTTCTTATCTTATTATTATTTCCATACCAACAATCCCTTATTCCCTTTGTTTCTTTTTTGTCCCATACAATCTCAATGTCATCCTTATTCAAAATTTTTCTAATTTTTTGTGCAAGCATCTGTAGCTTTATTGGTTTTCCACTACATAAATTATAAACTTCTCCTTTTTCGCCATTCTTTAGAATCGTTAATAGCCCCTTGGCGACATCATCTACGTGTAAATAATCTCTTTCCTGGTTTCCAGATCCACGTAATTTTATTTTATTTTTTGACTCGCAAAGTTTTTTTACTAAATCATATATAAAAAATCGATTCATAGTTTCGCCGAACACACTAAAAATTCTCGCGATACGAATGTCTGTACCAAACGTCTCATTATATGACATGGCTATACCTTCTGAAGCATATTTTATCGCAGCGTAAGGTGAAGGAGGTCTTATTATGTCCTTTTCATGAAACGATACTTTTTTTCTGGAATCATATATCGATCCACTTGATGCGTATATGATAGTAGCTTTGTAGTTTAATAAGGATATGATGATATTATGAAATATAATAATTGAGTCATTGATAGATGATTTTGGATTGAGAATTGAATTTTCAACTGAGCTTTCTCCAGCAAGGAAAAATACGTTTATTTTTTTATATTTTTTTTTTAATTTATTTAAAATTTTATTTATTTGATTAATATTTTTTAAATTTATTGAAAAATGTTTTTTTGAATTAATTTTTTTCGGCTTCTTTCTAGAAATTGTGTATAAGTTATTTTTATTTTCGATTTGCTTGCAAACAGATCTTCCTATAAATCCTGTAGACCCAATTACTAAATAACATACATTCTTCATTTAATTGATGCTTTAAATTAGTTTACTGATAATATCAGAAAAGGTTTCACCAGCTTCTTTTTTTCTGTGAGAATTAAAAGCTTTAAAATGCCCCACTTTTCCCATAGTTTCGGCTTTTGTTTTGTCATTTATAAATGTCTCAATTTCTTTTGTGAAATTTAAAATATTTCTAGGGTCTAAAAGTATGCCTGATTTATTATGCTCTACGACATCAGAGGTTCCTCCTTCTTCACCAGCAATAGTGGGCAAACCAAAAGATGCAGCCTCAATCAGAACATTTGGTGCTCCCTCACAGTCTCCATTATCAAGCATTAAATTAGCTAATATAAATAAATTACTGCATTTATATTGATTAATTAAAAAATCATCTGAGGCGTCTATATAAATATTTACATAATTACATAACTTATTTTTCTTGATGTAATCTTTTAAATTAAAATATTCAGGACCTTTTCCTATGATATTAAGTTCTGCATTATATCCTTTTTCCACAATCCCCCTAAAAGCAAGTAATAATTTATCAAACCCCTTTCTTTTAATTAGCCTGCCAACTGATAATATCTTAAATGTTTCAGTATTAAACTTTTTTTCAAATTTCGAGTATTTAATTTTTGACCCATGAACTGGTGTAGGAATAACATTTATATCAGATTTAACTCCAACTTTTTCTCTAAGTATTTGTTTCGCAAAATTAGAAATAGAGACAATTGTATTAGCGCTCTTATATCCTTTAAGTGCAAATCTTTTCAAAAAACCTGTGAAACCTTTTGATTTTAATGCAAGAGTGATTTCTTCAGCAAATACTATTATTACTACTTTATATTTCAATTTAGACATGACGTATGAAAAAAATCCATTTCCTATGGCGCTTATATTTAAAACTATGACTTTATATTCTCTAAATTTTATTAAATTTAAGAAAATATAAAAATACATCTTTAATAATTGAATTTTCGTTGGTGATGAAGAATTTATAATATGCTTTGTTTCAACATATCTAATTTTTAAATTATTTTTTCTATTTTTAATATCAGTTAATACAGTGAAATCTAAATCAGAATTTTCGATTAGGTTCTGAACATAAACTAATGAACCGCCGACCAATGGAGGTGGGTAGTCAGGACTAATAAATAAATGTCTATTTCTCATTATTTAATTAAAATGAAAAAACCTAGTATTTTCTGATTGCAAATGCAATACCAAGGCCCAAATCACTGAATTCCCAGGTATAAAAATTATCGAGAGACTTGATTTCCCTTTCCCAAACTTTTCTCAAGTATGGATGTTCCTGTGAGCTGATATCATCAAATACAAGTATACCTCCAATTTTTAAGTAATTTTTAACATTTCTTAAATCTTTAGAAGCACCAACTAATGAATGATCCCCGTCAACAGTTATTACATCAAAAAATAAGTTTGGATTATCTCTAAAAAATTTAGGAATTGTTTTTTTGGAGTCTCCATCAATAAATTCAATATTTCCTGCATGACCAACTTTTTTTAATTCATTTGTTACAAATTCCTTGCCAGGATTATCTATCCCAACATAATCAGGGATCCAAATATCAAAACCAAATATATTCACATCTTTTGATTGTGAAGCCAAAACACACATTGATCTGCCTCTTCTAACACCTATTTCAAGGTAATTTTCTATTTTCAGGTCTCTACTTATTGATAATAACAATGTATTTATATCTGAATATCTCCAATTTTGACCATGGGTAGTAATTCCTTTTTTTATATACTCCTTTACAAAATTTATGCATGGTTCAGGTTCCAATATTTGAAGAATATTTAGTGTTTCACTTAACGTTTTAAAAGAACAAGATTCATCTCCAATTTTATTAGTACCTACTAAATGGGGGTCAA
>MDSV01245207.1_pt1 | contig 15678 bp, 14 predicted proteins | sample 810851 | NCBI WGS metagenome assembly MDSV01 (sample SAMN05326640, study PRJNA326480) | marine metagenome | isolation source: seawater | place: Atlantic Ocean: North East | collected 2012
CGGTATTTTTATAGCGCCCGCAAGCTGATTTCAAATCGGCGCATTCGTCAAAAATAGTCAATATTGACCCTATTGTCAATAATTTGGTTGGTTTAAGATTAATAATAATTATACGAATAATCGCGGATATGCCTTCAAATACCCTATAATAGTGTGATTTATTAAGTTACAAAGGGAGATCTCCATTGAATCTGCAAGAAAGAATGCCTTCAAACGGTGAAATTATATCTATGGAAAGCGGGAAATTAGTTGTCCCCAATAAACCAATAATTCCTTTTATTGAAGGGGACGGTATAGGTCCTGATGTGTGGCATGCATCTAAAAAAATTATTGATGCGGCTATAAAAAAGTCTTACGAAGGTGAAAAAGAAATAAAATGGCTGGAGGTTTATGCGGGTGAAAAAGCAAATGTTTTAACAGGAAGTTGGTTGCCAGATGAGACAGTGGAGATGTGTAACAAATTTCTTGTGGCTATCAAAGGGCCACTAACCACCCCAATTGGCGGTGGTATTCGCTCTCTTAACGTAGCACTTAGGCAAGTTCTAGATTTGTACGTCTGCTTGAGACCAGTGCGATGGTTTAAAGGTGTACCATCTCCTGTAAAAAAACCTGAATCAATTAATATGGTTATTTTTAGAGAGAATACTGAAGATATTTATGCTGGTATTGAATTCGAACAGGGTAGCGAAAATAATAAAAAATTTCTTGCTTTATTTAAGGAATCATTTCCAAATTATTATAAAAAAATTAGATTCCCTAAAACATCAGGCATTGGAATCAAACCAATATCTTCTGAAGGAACAGATAGGCTTACTCGTGCTGCAATTACTTATGCTATACAGAATAAACGAAAGAGTGTTACCTTTGTTCATAAAGGCAACATAATGAAATTCACAGAAGGAGCTTTTCGAAACTGGGGTTACAAACTCGCTGAAACTGAATTTAAAGATAAAATATATAGCTGGGATATATGGGAAAAAACATGCGCGAAAAAAGGACAAGAAAAAGCTAATACTGAAATGGCACAAGCCAAAGAAGACGGTAAAATTTTAATAAAAGATTCAATAGCAGATATAACGCTGCAACAAGTTCTAACACGTCCAGAAGAGTTTGATGTTATTGCAACAATGAATTTAAATGGAGATTATCTTTCAGATGCATTAGCTGCACAAGTAGGGGGCATAGGAATTGCACCGGGTGGAAACATAAACTACGAAACGGGACATGCAATTTTTGAAGCAACTCATGGAACAGCACCAAAATATGCAAATCAAGATAAAGTAAACCCTGGATCATTATTGTTATCAGGGGAGATGATGCTGAGATATTTAGGTTGGACAGAGGCAGCAGATATGATAATTAACGCGATGGATAAAACTATAGCTGATAAAACAGTAACATATGACTTTGCTCGCTTAATGGATAATGCGCGAGAAGTAAAATGTAGTGTATTTGCAGATAAAATTATTTCTAATCTTTAAAATCTCGACGTATCAATATCAATAATGTCAGAAAAAGAACTTATTGCAGAATGCTCGCAGACCATTTATGACGGTTTCATTCGTTATAATAACTATTTTCATCGTATAACCCGTAGAGCTAGGACTCGTTTTGAACAAAGAGACTGGAAAGGACATCAGCATGATATTGTCGATCGTGTTGATTTATATGAAAAATCGGTTCGTCGAATTGCGTTAGCGCTACGTAGAATATTAGGAAAACGCTTAACTAACAAAATTCTATGGCGAGAAATAAAACGCTATTTTGAAGTTCGTCTCAATCAGGTTCCAGATAATGATTTTATAAAAACGTTTTTTAATTCTACGACGCGGCGGATTTTTGGAACCGAGGGTCTCGATCCTGAATTGGAGTTCATTCCATCAGGTGCATCAAATGACACTCAACTAATCATGACTCTTAATATTAGGCGTTATCCATATTGGGTATCACTGCAGCGCATATTTGAGACAATACTTGATGATTTCTCATTCAGAGTTCCATATGATGATATTAATCTTAATGCAACGCGAATATCAAGAAAGATAAAATTATTTACAAATGAAAATTTTTCAAAAAATGTTGAATACCTAAGATTCGAATTTATTGATTCGTTTTTCTATCAAGCTGCACGTGCCTATTTAGTAGGTAAACTGATACTAAGTGAAGGAGAAGCGCCAATAATAATCGCTTTCAAAAATGAGAGTCGCGGAATATCGGTAGATGCTATCTTTCTAGAGGAACAAGAAATAAGCTTAATATTTGGATATACGCGCTCGTATTATTTTGCTGATCCAAATTCGGTAATTGGTACCGTCCATTTTCTAAAATCAATGCTTCCCAAAAAACCAATTGATGAATTGTATACAGTGCTTGGAAGATTGCGGCAAGGCAAAACAGAACGACATAGAATATTTTCAGAACATCTAAGTAAGACTAAAGATAAATTTGTCCATGCTGAGGGAGAAACAGGATTAGTAATGATAGTCTTCACATTACCATCCTATAATCTTGTGTTTAAAATAATTAGGGACGTATTTGGTTACCCAAAAACGGTCTCTCGTGAGGATGTCATTGATAAATATAAACTAGTCTCAAAACATGATCGTGCTGGGAGACTAATTGATACTCAAGAATTTCTAAATCTAAAATTTCCTATTAATAGATTTTCAAAAGAGTTAGTCAAAGAACTAGTAGAAAATGCCTCCAATAGTGTAAGAAAAGAAGGTAATAATCTCATTTTGAAACAAGTGTACGTCGAGAGACGTGTAAGACCTTTAAATCTGTTTATTAATGAATGCTCTTTCGATGAGGCGACTCGTTCTATTATTGATTATGGAGAAGCTATAAAAGATTTAGCTAAAACTAATATATTTCCTGGAGATTTACTCCTCAAAAATTTTGGTGTAACACAACATAATAGAGTTATATTCTATGATTATGATGAGGTATCTTTAGTATCAGATTGTAACTTTCGAAAAATTCCTCAAGCAAACTCAATTGAAGATGAGATGCAAGCAGATGCCTGGTACTTTGTTGGAGAAAACGATATTTTTCCAGAGGAATTTATAAAGTTTCTTGCAATGAGTGACGAATTAAAAAATGAATTTATGAAATATCATAAAGATTTACTCACTGCTAAATACTGGCAACGAATAAAAAATCAACATTTGAAGGGAGAGGCTTTACTGGTGATACCATACACATCGCACTTATCACAAAAAAAAGTATCTAGAAAATTATAAAAAATAAGTGCTATTTAAGATTCAACACATCTTGCATATCAAATAAACCTGTCTCTTTCTCTGACAACCATAAAGCTGCTCTTACGGCACCACTTGCAAAATTCTTCCTCGATGTCGCTTTATGGCTAATTTCAACCCGCTCTCCAGCCGTTGCAAATATTACGGTATGATCGCCAATAATATCTCCTGCGCGTATTGTTTCAAACCCTATAGTATTTTTATCTCTTGTGCTTGATATTCCTTCTCTACCGTAAATTGCACAATCTTTAAGATCTCTTTCAGTTTTTTCAGCCACAATTTCACCCATACGAATTGCTGTTCCTGAAGGAGCATCTTTTTTGTCGCGATGATGTGCTTCTACAATTTCCGTATCAGCTTCTTTTCCAATTACACTGGCAGCTGTTTCAAGTAATTTAAAACAAAGATTCACTCCGACACTCATATTAGGAGCAAAAACGATTGCAATATTTTTTGCAGCTGACTGTATATTTTTCTGCGCCTCATCATTCAAACCAGTAGTCCCAATAACCATTCTACAATTCGACGATTCGCATTCTTTAATATTTTTAACGATAGAAGTTGCTAAGGTAAAATCAATCATAACATCTACTTCATTTGCGATATTTTTAATGCTATCTGTTATTTTTACATTTAAATTATTAATTCCCGCAACCGCGCCAGCATCAAGCCCAACATAGGGAGAATCTGGATGTTCAATGGCTGCAGTTATCTCCACCCCTTCTGTCTCTTTACAAACCTCGAGAATTACTTTGCCCATTCTTCCGGCTGCTCCGCATACACCAATTCTGACAGTCATGATTAGTTACTCTATATTATTGTACTAAACCTAAAATTATACATTCTACTGAGATGAAAACGAGGTAAAAATTAATCTGCCATCGAATCAAAAAATCTTTTTACTCCATTCAGCCAAGAGCGTGCCTGTGGGCTGTTTTTACTTCCTTGACTATTTATAGATTTCTCAAATTCATTCAGAATTTCTTTTTGTTTACTATTAAGTTTAACTGGTGTTTCGACGACAACGCGACAAAGCAAATCACCTTTTGATGAACTCCTTACAGATCTAACGCCTTTTGACCTAAGCCTAAAGAGTTTTCCGCTTTGAGTTTCGAATGGAATTTTTAATTTAACTTTACCATCTAAAGTAGGTACTTCAAGTTCTCCGCCGAGAGCGGCGGTCGTAAAACTAATGGGTACTTCACAATAAAGATCTGTATCTTCACGTACAAATATTGGGTGCTCTTTAACGCTGATATGAACATAAAGATCGCCGTCAGGACCATTAAATTCTGAAGCTTCACCTTCACCCGTTAGTCTGATACGATCTCCATTATCAACACCCTCAGGAACTTTTACTGAAATTGTTTTTGTATCTTTAACTCGCCCCTGGCCACGACATGGCGCACACGGGTTTGTAATTATTTTTCCAACACCTCTGCATTGTGGGCATGCTTGTTGAACTGAAAAAAAACCTTGTTGCATTCTAACCTGACCAACACCGCCACAAGTTGAACAATCTGTCGGGGTGCTTCCTTGTTTCGCACCCGAGCCATCGCAAACTTTACACGTAATCATTTTTGGCACGCGTATTTTAACAGTTGTGCCAGCTACGGCTTGCTCAAGTGATAATTCTAGGTTGTAACGTAAATCTGTGCCTCGTTGTGTCCGGGCACCCTGTCCGCCTCCAAAAATATCACCAAAAACATCACCAAAAATATCTCCAAAGCCCGCACCAGCTCCAGAAAACCCTCCGGCACCTCCAGCGCTTGTATCAACACCGGCATGACCGAACTGGTCATAAGCAGCACGTTTCTGGCTATCAGACAAAACATCATATGCCTCTTTTACTTCTTTAAATTTTTCTTCTGACTTGGTATCTCCTTGATTACGATCAGGGTGATATTTCATTGCATAACGACGATAAGCCTTTTTTAGTTCTGCTTCATCAGCATTCTTAGAAACACCTAATGTATCGTAATAATCTGATTTATTTGCCATACTAACTATACTCTTATCGAAGCTTATTTTATTTAACTAAAATATAAAAAAACAAACGATTAAACATGAGTTGTTTTCATATCTAATCGCATAGCTAAATAACTATTTTTTTGAAAAAAAACTTTATGATTGATTCTTGTCGTCTTTAACTTCTTCGAACTCAGCATCAACAACATCATTATCTGGTGTGCCACTTTTATCCGTAGGATCAGGATTTGTTGCTGATGTGTCTGCAGAATTTTGCTGCTCAGCATATGCGCGCTCGGCAAGTTTACCAGCAACCTCTGTTAACTTATTTGTTTTTTCTGAAATAACTTCTTTATCATTGCTTTTAAGTGCTTCTTCCAAATCACTAATTGCAGATTCTATATCAGATTTTTCTTTATCTTCAACTTTATCAGCTAAATCATTTAAAGATTTTTTAGTTGCATGAATCATATTTTCTGCCATATTTTTTGTTTCAATCAACTCTTTAGCTTTTCTATCTTCTTCTGCATGAACTTCTGCATCTTTAACCATGTCTTCAATCTCATCATCAGAAAGACCGCTAGACGCTTTAATGACAATCGACTGCTCTTTTCCAGTTGCCTTGTCTTTTGCTGAAACATTAAGAATACCATTAGCATCAATATCAAAATTAACTTCGATTTGAGGAACACCACGTGGGGCAGAAGGAATATCGGTTAGGTCAAAACGTCCCAATGATTTATTCCCAGTAGCCATCTCACGTTCTCCTTGCATTACATGTACAGTAACTGCAGTTTGATTATCTTCTGCAGTCGAGAAAGTCTGATTTGCTTTAGTTGGTATTGTTGTATTTTTATCAATCAACTTAGTCATAACCCCGCCCAGAGTTTCAATACCAAGAGAGAGAGGTGTGACATCAAGAAGTAGTATATCTTTTACATCGCCACCTAAAACACCTGCTTGTAATGCAGCACCGACTGCTACAGCTTCATCGGGATTAACATCCTTTCTTGGTTCTTTATTAAAAAGAGATTGGACTTTTGTTTGAACCATAGGCATACGTGTCTGCCCGCCAACCAGAATTACATCAGTGATATCAGAGTTTGAAAGTCCTGCGTCTTTTAATGCAATTTCGCAGGGGCCGATAGTGCGATCGACAAGATCTTCCACTAATGATTCTAGCTTTGCTCTAGTTAATTTTAAATTTAGATGTTTAGGCCCACTAGAATCAGCGGTTATATAAGGTAAATTGATATCTGTTTGCTGACTTGAAGATAACTCAATTTTTGCTTTTTCAGCAGCCTCCTTCAAACGTTGTAATGCTAAAGGGTCATTATGTAAATCTACACCTTGTTCTTTTTTAAATTCATCACATAAAAAATCAATAATTCTTAGATCGAAATCTTCCCCGCCGAGAAAAGTATCTCCATTCGTTGATAAAACTTCAAACTGATGCTCACCATCAACCTCAGCAATTTCAATAATTGAAACATCGAAAGTACCGCCACCTAAATCATAAACAGCAATTTTTGCATCACCCTGTTTTTTATCTATCCCATAAGCCAGTGCTGCTGCTGTTGGTTCATTAATAATTCGTTTTACTTCGAGTCCTGCAATACGTCCAGCATCCTTCGTAGCTTGCCGTTGCGAATCATTAAAGTATGCGGGAACTGTTATAACTGCTTCTTTAATTTCTTCACCTAAATAATCTTCAGCTGTTTTTTTCATTTTCATAAGAACTCTTGCTGAAATTTCAGGTGCAGCCATTTTTTTATCTTTCACCTCGACCCACGCGTCGCCGTTATCAGCTTTTACGATCTTAAATGGAACAAGCTTAATATCTTTTTGAACTTCATCTTCTTCAAAACGACGGCCAATTAAACGTTTAACCGCATATAGCGTATTATTTGGATTTGTAACTGATTGCCGCTTAGCCGATTGCCCAACAAGAATTTCCTCATCATCTGCATACGCTACTATAGAAGGAGTCGTTCTTCCGCCTTCGCTGTTTTCTATAACTTTCGCTTTTCCACCCTCGAGTATTGCAACACAAGAGTTAGTTGTTCCAAGATCAATTCCAATCATCTTTGCCATTCTTTAATTCTCCAAAAAAAACTTAACTGATTGATTTCTATATATCAAAATATTTTCATTGTGTATTACATATGGGTCTAATTATCATTTTTCAAGCCCTTAATGAAAATTATTTAGCCACAATAACCATAGCAGGCCTAATTAAACGACCATTCAAGCTATATCCTTTCTGCATAACAGCAACTATTTCTCCAGATTTCACGTTTTTTGTCTCTTGCATAGAAATTGCCTCATGAAATTCTGGATCAAATTTTTCGGTTTCAGGATTGACTATTACCACACCAAATTTTTCTATTACTGTTTTGAACATTTCTAGAGTCAAATCCATACCCTTACGAAGATCTTCCGCATTTTCAATATCAACAGAGGTTGATAAACCTAGCTCTAAGCTATCAATAACCGGTAATAATTCTTGGACAAATTTTTCTAATGCATATTTATGCGCATTCTCAACATCGCGCGCTGTACGTTTTCTTAAATTTTCCATCTCCGCTTGCGCTCTAACAGCCTTATCTAAAGCTGCAGTGGATTCATCTTGTAATTTCGCTAGTTGTATATGCAAAACATCGATATCTTCTTCCTTGTTTTTCTCTTTTTCTCTGTCTTCTTCAATATTCTCTTTGATAAGTTCTCCATCTATAATCTCATCATTGTCGACTACCTGCTCTTCCTGGCCTTCAATTTTCTTTCTTGAGTTATGATTTTTTTGATCTGACATGTCTGTCCTCGTTTTTTAAAAACAATAGATATTTTACATCCTTCATTAAGAAGGTATCAGACTAATATGGAGATTAATTATTTGGATTCAAGGCCAGACCAAGCATTTTAGCTGTAACATCCACAATTGGGATAACACGCTCATAATGCATTCTTGTTGGTCCAATAACCCCAAGCACACCTAGTATTTTCCCGTCGACTTCATATGGAGATGTGACAACACTACAATTACCAAGAACTTCATGTCCGGATTCTTCGCCTATAAAAATTTGGATTCCATTTGCATTAATTGCTTGCTCTAGTAAGTGTAAAATGTCTCTTTTTTGATTAAAAGTATTAAATAATCTTTTTAATTTATCTAATTCGCAGAGTTCAGCAACGTCCATTAAATTAGTTTCACCAGAAAAAAACAGTTCATCGCTATTAATTTTAGATTTTTCATAATCAAATGCTAATTGCGCCATTTCCATGGCTGTCTGCATCGACATATCGAGTTGCTCTTTTGTCTTCTCTAACTCATCTAAAATATTAGTTCTGACGTATGTAAGATCTTTACCCACAAAAATTTCATTCAAATAATTAGATGCCTCTTGCAGTTCAGATGCTGAATATGCTCTACTTGTATTTATAATTCTATTTTGAACCTCTCTGCCATTAACAACCAAAATAACTAAAACTCTGTTGCCTGATAGAGCAACAAACTCAATATGCTGAAGTTTAGATTGGTCGGTTCTTGGCAGCATAACAACACCAGCTAGTTGAGTAATATCAGACAACATGGAAGAAGTGCGTTGCATAAGAGACTTAAAATCGTTTTCAGGGTCAAGCTCTCTTGCAATTTTTTCCACTTCAATTGAATTTAGATCATTGACTCTGAGTAAACTATCGACAAATAATCTATAACCTTTAGCTGTCGGAATACGACCAGCAGACGTATGCGGCGAATCTAATAGGCCGAAATCCTCCAGATCAGCCATAACATTGCGAATTGTCGCGGGACTTAAATTAAGCGATGAATCTTTAGATAGTGTGCGAGAACCGACTGGAGCACCATCTTGAATAAAATGCTCGACTAAAGCCTTAAATAAATAAAGGCTTCTTTCGGATAATTGTGCGGAATTGTTCTCGGAGCTCATAATACTCTCGAACTATGCCAGATAATCACACAAAATTCAGCAATGGCTGCTGAATTAAGTAAAATATTATAACTACCTGTAATTTATGATAAAAAGAAATCTTATTATTAAAGAAATATTGGTTGGAACTGTTTTGCATGCTATGTTTAACAAAAAACTTAGTTAGGAAAAATGTATAAAAATCATGTTTAAGAAAATTGGACTCGTTGCAACGTCAAATGTAGATGCTATTAAGGCGACTTTGAATGAATTAATTGATTATCTCCACTCACGTGGTCATCAGATTATATTAGATGAATTTTGTGCTGGGCTAACAAATATTGACGGACTTGAAGTAATTGATGCAGTCGAGCTAGGTAATCATTGCGATCTTGTTATAGCTATAGGTGGTGATGGTACAATGCTAAAAGCCTCGCATGCTCTATGTGATTTTAATGTGCCACTGCTTGGAGTCAATCTTGGTCATTTAGGTTTTCTAGCCGATATACCTACCGAAAATATCTCAAAAAATATGGATGATATACTAAGTGGAGATTATGTAGAGGACGTTCGCTTTCTTCTAGACGGGCAAGTAATAAGAGATAATGAATGCATTTTTGAAGACTATGCGTTGAATGATATTGTAATTCAGAAATGGAATATAGCTCATCTTTTAGAATTGAAAACATACATTGATGGGACTTTCGTGCATAAACATCGTTCCGATGGAATGATTGTTTCATCTCCAACAGGTTCAACTGCTTATGCTCTTGCAGGCGGCGGCCCTATTCTTCAGCCGTCTTTGGATGCATTATTACTCGTCCCGATTTGTCCACATTCACTTACGAATCGCCCTATTGTAATAGATGGAAAGAGTTCTATAGAAGTAGTTGTCTCAACAAGAGAAATTGATAATTCTAGACTTGCGATTGATGGAGAAGTCAAATTGGAATTAGCTCCAAATGACCGAATTAGAATAACTAAAAAAGATAAAAGTATTAAATTAATACATCCACCTGAACACGACCAATTCCACATACTTCGTGAAAAATTAAATTGGAGTACATAAGAATTGTTAAGCCAACTCTTTATTGCTGACTTTGCAATTATCGATAAACTAAATCTCGATTTTAAACGTGGGATGACCGTCTTAACTGGGGAAACTGGCGCAGGTAAATCAATACTTCTAGATGCTTTGGGTTTGATACTTGGTGATAGAGCTGACACAAATGTAATAAGAGGAAACTCCGATAAAACAGATATCACAGCGATTTTCTTCATAAAAAATAATGATGATGTAAATCAAAAATTAAAGACTCTTGAAATCGAGTCTAACAATGATGAATTATTCATAAGAAGAACAATAAAAAAAGATGGACGGTCGCGCGCTTACATAAATGATACGCCCGTGCCAATTCAAACATTACGAAACATTGGTGAAAGTCTAATAGAAATTCATGGGCAACATGCACATCAGTCACTATCTCAACCAAAGAAACAACGTCAACTTCTCGACCAATATGGAAAATATGATAAGATTTTAACAAAACTAACTGAAACCTATAATGATTTAGCTTCTATTGATAAAAAAATAAACGAGTTAGAAATAAGCGAAGTAGATTTAGAGTCAACATTAACACTACTTAAATATCAGATTGAAGAACTAAACAAATTAGCTATTGAGAAATCAGAGTATGCAAAGCTATCAGAAGAATATAAAAGACAATCCAATTCGCAGCATATTATTGAAACTTGCCAAGAAATAATAACTGAATTATCAGAGACTGATAATTCAATCGGGACACGACTATCAAAATGTCGCGGTAAAATTGATGAACTATGTCAAATTGATAGTGCATTCAAAAATATATCAAATTTAGTTGAAACAGCAATGATTCAACTGAATGAAGCAACTTTAGAAATTAGAAGTTACCTTGATGGATTTAATATGGATATAAGCCAACTAAGCGAATTAGAAAACAAATTAGATAAATTAAATGAACTTGCAAGGAAGTATAAGACTAGACCAGAGGAATTATCTAATCATCTAAATCAATTAATTATTAAGCTAAATGAACTGGAAGGCGGCATTGAAAAACAAGAAGAACTAAAACAGGAGAAAGAGAAATTAGTAACTGAGTATCATAATATTTCAGAGAGATTGACAAAAGAGAGAATACAAACGGCAATTGTTTTTTCAAATGAAATAACAAATAAGTTGCACCAACTTGGTATGTCAGGAAAACTAGAGATAAAAATTGAAACAATGCCCAATAATGAGCCACGCCCACAAGGAATGGACAATGTCATATTCATGGTTTCAACAAATCCAGGCCAACCACTAAGGCCAATTACAAAAGTTGCATCAGGGGGAGAACTATCGCGCATTGGGCTTGCAATTCAAATTATATGCTCAAAAGAAAATAACTCATCCGCAATGATTTTTGACGAAGTTGATGCCGGAATAGGAGGCAGCATCGCTGAAATTGTTGGCAAACTACTAAATGCTCTTGCGAAAAATAACCAAATACTTTGTGTTACTCACTTACCACAGGTTGCCTCTTGTGGTCATCACCACTTTAAAGTAACAAAAAAAGCAGTGGCTGGTGAAACATGCACGAAAGTTATTGAACTAAATCAAAAAGAGAGGGTTAATGAAATTGCGAGAATGCTGGCTGGCATGGAAGTAACTGATGAAAGCTTAGCTAATGCTGAAAAAATGCTCGCACTTAAATAAGAATAAATTAAAAATCAATGATTTTATTTCTTTGATTTAACATAGAGTACTAAGCTATGTTCAACTAATTCGTAACCGTGTTTCTTCGCTATCTTTTTTTGTATATCTTCGATTTCCTCATTTTGAAATTCAATAATTTCGCCGTTATCTAAATTAACCATGTGATCATGATGAGTGCCGCTATCTAATTCAAAAACAGAGTGCCCAGAATCAAAATTATGCCTTATAACTAATCCTGCTGCTTCAAATTGAGTCAATACTCTGTATACCGTGGCAAGACCAACTTCTTCTCCATGGTCCAATAATACTTTATAAACATCTTCTGCACTTAGGTGCTGACCTGTTGATTCTTCGAGAATATGAAGAATCCTAATTCTCGGAAGTGTGGCTTTGAGACCGGCTTTTTTCAAGTCTGTTGCTTGCATAATTTTCTCCTGATTAATCCACTAAAGCACAGTAAAGGCTTATTTCAAAAAATATTACAGTAATATGTAGGAAATTATAATAAATATCATTGAGGAATTCGATAGTAACCGCTATTCTCGATATATTAAATATATATTATTAAGTAAAAAATTTTTATGATAAAGCCCATCTTTATATGTTTTTTCCTTTTTTTTCTAATTGGCTGTAGTCGCGGCCATGATGGGAGTTTTAACGTACCCCTATTACATAAAATCGATATTCAGCAAGGAAACGTTATCGATCAAGAAATGCTCGATCGCCTGAAACATGGAATGAGTAAAGACCAGGTAAAATTTATAATGGGAACACCTGTGTTAATTGATCCTTTTCATAGCGAACGATGGGAATATCTCTATAGTTTTCAAAAAGGTAATGATACTCGAGAACAGCGTCATATCACGCTACATTTTGAAAATGACATGTTGGCATACATAACAGGTGATATTAAAGCCTCAAGCTCGCTAACGAGAAAAAACGATAAGGAAAATGAAAAAAGTACAATAACCCTTCCGGAATCTGAAGATGATGATGAAGGATTTTTTAGTCGTTTTCTAGATAAAATCAATCCGCTTGATGATAAATAAAACCTAACCTAATCATAGATATCATTTGCTCTGGATATAAAAGCGTCGACTAAAGAATCTGTTATTTTCTTAAAAGCGCCGCCTAACGTATATTTTAAAAGTTTATTTTTAAACTCAAATTCCATTACTAATGATACGGTTGATCCGCCATTATTATTATTTTTAAATTCCCATGACCCATTTAGTTTTTTGAAAGGGCCTCTAATAAGTTTCATATCGATTGATATATCTTGCTGCATAGTATTAAGCGTGGTGAAAATTTTTTTTATTCTCCCAATAGAAATTGAAACAGATGCTGTCAATGAATCTTTACTATCATTAATAATATTTGCATCCGTGCACCAAGGAAGAAAGCTTGGGTAGGCCTCTATATCGTTTACTAACTTATACATTTGATTGGCGCTAAACTTAACTACAGCTTTTTTATTTATTCTGGTCACAAATATCTAGTTACCTATCGAAAATATTTTGAAAAACCCTATTGCGTTCAAAAATATTATAATCACTCCTAGTGGTGCAATATAGCGAACAACAAAACGCCATATTTTATAAGAAAGACTATCACCTAAACCTAATTCGTCAACAGTAGATTTTCTTGACATCAACCAAGATGTAAAAAAAGCGACTAATATGCCTCCTAAAGGCAACATAATATTAGAAGTAAGAATATCGAAAATATCAAATAAACCATTTTCTTTAATTGCGCCAGCAAAACTAAACTCAAATGACCAGTGATTGAAAGATAAAACTGTAAATACACCTAGAAGCCAAGCGATAAAACCTGCTACATAAGAAGCCTTAACACGACTCATATTTTTGGCTTCAATTAGCCATGTTACCGCAGGCTCAAGTAATGAAATAGATGAAGTCCAAGCAGCAAACATTAATAAAATAAAGAATAGACAGCCAAAAAAAGTGCCAAAAGGCATTTGACCAAAAGCAATTGGTAATGAAACAAAAATTAGTCCTGGCCCACCAGCAGCTTCAAGACCATATGTAAACACAATTGGAAAAATTGCAATACCAGCAAGAATAGCAACAGACGTATCTGCTAGAGCAATAATAAAACAGTTAAAAGTAATTGATGAATCTTTTGATAAGTAAGAACCATAAATCATGATTGCTCCCATGCCAATACTCAAACTAAAAAACGCCTGACCTAATGCTGGAAGGAAGACATCAGAAAATAAATTTTTTTCAGCTAAAGAATTAAAATCTGGAATAAAGAGGTATCTGAGTCCATCAATGAATTTTTCGGTACTCATTGCATAACCAACCATGACTAATAATAGAACAAACAAAGCGGGCATTAAAAACTTAACTGCTTTTTCTAATCCTCCACTGACTCCTTGAGATACAACTCTGATTGTTATGCACATAAAAATGCTATGCCAAAATAATAAAATACCAGGGCTTGATACTAAATTGCCGAATATTTCCGTTGTCTGCTTGGCATTAGTGCCTAGAAAATCACCCATTCCTGTCTTAAAAATAAATGCAATTGTCCAGCCCGCGATTACACTGTAATAAGATAAAATTATGAACCCTGCTAATACTCCAAGCCAGCCGAGTAAGCGCCAGTTTCTATTTAATCCTTCCTCATATGCCAAAGCCTCCATTGTGTATATCGGACTCTTTCTTCCGCGACGGCCCAATAATATTTCAGCCATCATAATAGGAATACCCATTATAATTACACAGAATAAATAGACTAAAACAAAAGCACCACCGCCGTTCTCGCCAGTCAAATATGGAAAACGCCAGATATTACCAAGACCCACAGCCGAACCAGTGGCAGCAAGAATAAAAATCCAGCGCGAAGACCATTGGCCATGAATTGATGTGCGTAATGAAGACATAATATCTGGCTATTTTAGATTACTTACCCCCTCATGGATAGAACACCTGTTATAATTGAAGAATATAAATCTGGATAATTGTAAATGGGTGAAAAAAAGAAGCCTCTAGCTGGAAAAACAATAGTGCTGAATAAAAAAGTGCGGCGGGACTATTTCATAGATGAACGTTTTGAAGCTGGGATTTCATTGCAAGGGTGGGAAGTTAAAAGCCTACGAGCTGGAAAAATAGAAATTGTTGAAAGCTACATATTACTAAAAGACAACGAGGCTTATTTATTTGGAGCGCTTATTACCCCCCTACCAACATCATCGTCGTTCATAAATGAAACACAAAGAAACCGGAAACTTTTACTACATCGCTTAGAACTGAATAAACTAATCGGCGCCGTTGAACGTAAGGGTTTTACGCTAGTCCCAACAGCCTTATATTGGAAAAATGGAAAAGTTAAATTAGAGATTGGGGTAGGTCGCGGTAAAAAGATGCATGATAAACGACAAACCGAGAAAAAACGTGATTGGGAAAGACAAAAAGCGAGGCTAATCAGACGATAGTTAATGCATCTTCTCGAGAATCTGGAACTTTTCATATAAAAGCCCTGTCAGATGTTCTCTAAATAAAAAATCTACGAACACCGATGTTTAATTAATACTCATTCGGATATAATCTCTAGCATTCAAGAAAGAAATACTCTTTGGGGGCGTACTGGTTTCGACGTGGATATGAAGCCCGAGGGGCATGCCGAGGCGCAGATTACCTCGTAAATACAACTGCAAATTTTATAGTTGCCAACGAAGACAACTACGCACTAGCTGCTTAATAACCAGTCATAGTGCCGTCTGACTGATGTTGTGCTTGTGCACTCAGACTCAGGCGTCGAC
>MDSV01150833.1_pt1 | contig 15676 bp, 10 predicted proteins | sample 810851 | NCBI WGS metagenome assembly MDSV01 (sample SAMN05326640, study PRJNA326480) | marine metagenome | isolation source: seawater | place: Atlantic Ocean: North East | collected 2012
AAGATTACAAAAACGACGAATTAGTAGAAGTATTTACAAAACAATTAAATGTTCCTGTATTAAAAATTAAATAAATAATGTTAATAATTTATATAAATGGCAAGTTTTGTCGAAGATTATGATAAATCGTGGAGAAAGCCTAGAAAAGTTGATTGGCTTACGAGAGAGGTGGCTGAACAACCCACCGCCGCCATCCTGCGGGATGCAACCACAAACAATTGGTTATGTAGCGGCAAAGATGGTTCAATCTGGAATGATTTTAAAATACCAGGATTAGACGCGGTAGCTTTACAATATGGAAACGCTGGAGATAATGATATGGACATTGATGATGGTGAAGAGGACGGTTTACCTTTGCAAATTAATCTTCCGCAGGTACCAAGTGACGTACAAGATTATGTACCAACATCACCTGCTTATAGTCCATATCTAACTCCAGACGAATTTGACGAAAAACCAAATTCTGGAGGCGTAGCAGTAATGTGGGCAGAAGTAGTAGACGCTTTACAAGGATGGGATGCAACTGCATCCCCCGGAAATCAACCACGTAGTTATGCCGCTGTTAAGGGTAAATATAGAGAATTCTATAACCAGTATTACGGTAGTCCCCAAGGAATGTCTAAGCATAGTGACCAAGAAGAAAATAAAGATGATGAGGATGAACTTCCTTATTTTCCACCAATGGGAAATAATGCTGCAATACCACAACATAATATACAAGCAGACCCTAATCAAGGTTCCGCATTTCAGGACCCGATTGAAATAAATATAAGTGAAGATATTAATCCACCTCCTCAAACAAATGCAATTATGGCTGCGTTTAGTCAAGCAGAAAGAGATCCTAAATTTAGAGAAGCTATGACAAGAGTTAGAGTTGGTTTAGCACAACAACGGCAACAAGCAACTCGAGGAGCTCATTCAAATCCATTACGAGCACAACCAGGAGGTATATTGGAAAGTATATCACGCCGTATGGAAAACGCTACAAATTTTTATAATACTTCACAAGAAGCAGCATTATTACTTTGGGGAAGAAATAAACCAGGAGTTGGTGAAATTATTTCCACTACTATCGAGAACGGACAAGGCCCTAATGAATTAATCGGTATTACTCCTGCTGGATTTACCACATATATTGTATGTATAGATGATGGGAATAATTTAACAACTCCTACTATATCAGAATGGGGGGTATATCCAACTTTAGCACAAGAATTAAAAGGTTCGGCTCCTCCTGGGACTATAAATGCAATACAATTAGGCGGTGAAAATGCAAATAAATATATTATTCAATTCCCAATGTCTCATGAAAGACAAAGTCCAGGCAACAATAATCCGGCACTTCAATCAAGAATTAATTTATTATTTTTTATGAATCCAGAAGAATTAAAAAATATAATGACTGAAGGATTATTTCATCGTTTAGAATATTATAGTGATGCATTTCAACCAACATTTAATAGAAGATATGCGGCGTTAAAAGCTGCAAGAGGAGGAGATGGTATAAGTTTTCTCGCAAAATGTGATGTGATGATGAAAGCTGTATTAGAAACGTTTACGACAACAGCAGCTTTTACAGATAACGCAAAAGTTAGACTTGGAAGACCTGACGCGTTATATACATATTTATGTTTTAAATTTTATGTAAATAAAATTATGGAATTAACAAACGAATTAACTATTGTAAATACAAAAATAGAAAATTCAGTACAAGGGAGCGATACAAGGGCTTTAATTAGTACACAACAAACACTTCGCACGAAATTATATAATATAATAAAAGAAATGGATGTTTGGAATTTTATAATGCAAACGACTCCAGCAGGCAAACTACCAACAGATGTAGGATATTGGAATTTTTCTGCATTAGGTATAAGTAGAATTCCAGGGACGGAACAAGTTGCAACATTTACTGAAAATACAAAACCATGGTCTTGCTATCCAAGATTTATGTATCAAACATTTCAACAACTTGAAATAGTTGATGGAAGAAGACCCGGATTTGATGCAGCGCATCAGGATATGGCTATTAATGCACGAGTATTTCAATTTACTGAAGAAATGCCATCAGCATTAGAAATGATTAGATTTAAAAATATGCAAAGTATGTACGAATATGCATTATTAAATCGCGACGAAATGTTACGGATGAATGCCGGTCAGAAATTAGATATGCTTAGAGATACTTATGCTAATAAACGACAAACTGTAGGTGACGCTATGAGAGAACAACAACAAAGTGATGACTTATTATGTGTGTATATAGCTAGAGCCGCAGGTATGAGTGAAAATGACTTTCTTCAAATAACTAGTCAGCAAAAGGCAGCGGTGCGAGCACAATCGGCATTATCTGAACTTGAACGAAAAAAACGAGAATCAAGACCAGCATTTTCATTAAATGAAATAGTAGCTTTACCATCACAACAACATCTTCAGTCTTTACGAGATTCTGTAACTGAATCATCTCCCCTAGGTACTCAAGTAAATATTCTTGGACCAAATCCACATATAATAATAACAGCAATTTCTATTCCTCAGCCGGGTCGTATAGTATATTCCTATAGACGAGTAAGTGAACAAGGAACACTCTTGCAAGACTCTCCTGTAGAATCAATAGAAGAATATTATTTATTAGCCTGCGCACCAAATGTAGCACAAGCAAATAAAAATTTAATAAAAAGTGCTATAGAAGCTCTTGATAATCAACAAGACAATCAAACGGGATTATCAATAGAGGATGCTGCAAGAATTCTAGGAGTCCAACAATTTTTACCAAGCGATATTAGTGTAGATATTGATGTTAGATATTATGATGCAAAATTACAAGAATTAGATTATAGAAATTTAATTAATGCGGATGGTACACCTAGTCAAGCAGCTAGAAGAGCAGATGGTATTACTTTATTAATGGCTACAAACTTAAGAGCAGAAAGAGAAGCTTTTCGCGACCAATTTCGTGTATTACAAAATCAAGCACAACTTGTTGCATTAACGGGACAACACGGACAAGAATATTGGAGTGACCCTAATTGGCGACAAGCATATGTTTATCAAAAATATGAATTATATAAAAAAAAATGGAAATCATTACAAAGGTCTTGGAATACAATGGCAAGACTTGATGAAGTTGCAAGACAACCAAATGGTGATAGACCTCCTTTACAAGAATGGGTTAATTATAGGATGGGAAGGATGGATGGGGGAGATGGAAATCCTCTTCCAAATCCTAATAGTGTATTAAGTCTTCCAGTAAGAGTTATTAATACAGGGTTTTGTATATCTGTTTTTGATAAAGTTGTTAGCAGTCTTCCTGATAAATTTAGGGTAGTTGTTTCTTCTTTGCGACAACAGGTATTTGCATCTGACCAAACTTTAGCTGAAACATGGAATAATGGAAATATGTTATCCTTTGGTGAATGGGCCGCTTTAGATGCTGAATTGCACCAAAGAGCACAATCAGTATCAGCACAGGCTGGTTCTTTATTAACTACATATGATCAAGAGTGGTATGATAATTATACAACTGCATTAGAGGAACAAAAACAACAAAAAAAAGATGATGATGATGCATTCAGACTAGAACAACAAGCACAACAAGAACAAGCACAACAACAAGCACGACAACAAGCACAACAACAGGCAGAAACAGCACGACAACAACAACGACAACAGGGACGACAACAAGCAGAAGAAAATATGGGAGCTCCTAGAGGAGATGATGAGGGAAAAAGAGACGAAGAAATGTCGGGTGGTAGTAGAAAGAAAAAAACGAAAAAAAAATCTAATTATAATAAAATGAGAGGCCGTAAAAAGAAAACTAGAAAGAAGAGAGGAGGTGCTAGTTGCAAAAGTAAAAAAGATTGTGATGGAAATAAGTTGTGTTTACCAGGAGGGACGCAGAATATAGAAGGAGGAGAAGGAGAATGTGTGCCTAAAGCAGAATTTGTTTCTCATATGAAAGCTAGAGGACAGGAAAAACACGATGAAAGAGCTGCTGCAAAAGAAGAAGAACAACCAGAGGTAGACTTAAGTAGTTTACCCAACGAACCTGTTGCAGAAGAAACAACTACCACAGAACCAGAAAAAACAGAAGAATCCGTTGTTCCTGTACAACCTGGACCAGAAAAAACAGAAGAAACCACCGATGTTCCTGATCAATCTGGACCAGAAGAAACAACAGATGTTGAACAACCTCAATCAAATCTTGAATTATCAGATGAAAGCAAAAAAGAATTGGAAGAGATAAAAAAAATGTCTCCAGAGGAACTTAAGACTGCTACTAATAAAGCAATAAATGAATTACCAAACATTTTTTCAAAACTTTCTACAATTAAATTTGAAAAATCTGCAGCAGGAGGAGGTAAAAAGAGAAAATCAAGAAGAAATAAATCTAAAAGAAGGAAATCTAAAAGAAGGAAATCTAAAAGAAGGAAATCTAAAAGAAGGAAATCTAAACGCAAGCGTTAAATAATATTTATAAATTACACATTATAATTTATAAATTTAAATTTCACTTAATTGTTTAATTATCTTTGTAATAAAATAATAAGTTGTACCAAACATTAATGTTTTAATAAAATATCCTGAAAAACTAGGATTTCCATCTCGTAAAAAAAGTGAAGGGAATTGTTTTGCTAGTGTTTTTTGAAAAATGGGTAGCTGAAAAAGGAAAAAAAGGATCATAACCATAAGAGGTGTTTGAAGTTCTTCATACATAATATCTAATCTATCTTGTTCTATTTTTTTATTTTGACTTTGTTTTATTAAGTCTTCCATTGATTTTTCTTCTTCTATATAATTATTGTTTGATGTCTTTGGAATAAAGTTAGGTTTTATTTGTTCATCTTGGGTAATATGAGTATTATTGGTAGAAAGCTCTCTATTTGGTAGTACAGTAGCTCCTCCAGCTTGTTGTAATCCTTGAACTATTTGATGTATAGATTCTTGAGATAATTCAGCAGGCGGAGGTGGAGGTTGAATTGTTTCTTGTCTAGGAGGATTAGGTACCTTTTTATTCGTTTCTTCTACTTTCATAACAACATTATTTTGAGGGACCTCATTCGGTAAAGAAGCTATTGCAGTAGCCATATAATAATACTTAATATTGCTATATTATGTATTATTACGCAAAATCAACAATTTTTTTTTTATTATTGCATTTTTCAATATTTTCATTAAATGTATAACATTTTTCCCCAAATTTAAATATTTGATTATGTATTTTATTTATATTTGGAGCTTTAAAAACAATACAATCCCTGTCTTTACATACTTTTCTAAATAATGTAGCTAATCCTAATCCTAATATAATAGAGATTATAGTTTTACCAACATCACCATATATTAATCTTCGTAAATACATATATATATATAAAGTGTGATATTTATTTACTGAATATTATATGATCGTATTTTACTTACATCATCTGGACACTTTACCTCGTTTGAAGTAAAATGAAAACAATTATCTGCTTTATCTTTAAAAGAAATTTTATTTTCATTATCTGGATTTGGATAAACATATATTACTTGGGTAGGAGGCATAGATATATAAACGACAAATAATCCTAATGCTAAACTAACTAAAAATAATGGAATATTCAAAAATTTCATATACATATTTATATTATTATTTATTTCCAAATTATTCAACCTCAAAATCATTATTTTGAACAAATTGATTAGTAATATCTATTTTTTTTGGAAAATAATGATAAATCGGCATTTCTTTTTTATTGATTTTTCCATTTGAGTTTTGAGATATTTTATCAAGATAAATTACTTGATATTTCAAATGTCGTATTTCATTTTGTAAAGGTATAATTACGTTTTTATAAGTTATAATTGCGTCATTCAATATAGAATTCTCTCCAGATTGTTGGTATTTTTTGATATCTCTTTTGAATTCACTAACTAATTGATTAAATTCTTTTTGTTTATTATCAAGTTGAACTTCTCTAGAAACATATACTTTAGTTTTAATATCTGCTCCCAATAACTCTTTTCCTGTATCAGGATGAAATTGTTGACCTTCTATCATTTTAGTTTTTCTATCATAATATTCTTTCATTTCACTTGCAAATGATAGTAATTTTTCTAAATTTTCTTTATTATTTTGAAATTCCGTTAATATTACTTCTTCATCATCTAAACCAAATAATAAATCTAATTTATATTCTGTAATCATTCTTTTCTGTATATTTATTTCTTTTCTCATATATTCTAATTGATCTGGTATATCAATAACAGTTGGTTTTTGTATTTTAATTTTTAAATCACATGGATTATCTATATTTCCGCATTTTGCATTAAATCCATCTATACTATTAAAAATAGTTCCACCAGTTTTACCACAGTTTAAACATTTCATATTTTTCTTATACTTATCTATATTTGCTTTTTTTTCTTTAGAAGAAGCATCTGGATTTTTTTTTTCAAAATCTTTTTTTGCAGATTCTATTTTTTTATCATACTTTCTTTTTAATTTATATAAATTTTCAAATGCATCTAAATATTCTTCCCATTTTTCTTCATCTGTTTTTTTAGGAGTTCTAGATTTAACAGGAGAAGGAGAAGGAAAATCGCCTTGACGTGTTGGGTCAGCCATTTCTTCTATATCTCTTTCTTTACCTGTTTCAACATCAATGGCAGATGGGGAAGCTTTAATTTCTCCCTCTTCTGTAATCCAAGGTTCATCTGGACTTGATTCAAAATCATTATCACTCATTTATATTTAAGTCTTATAAAAATTTTTATGTAATAATTCAAAAGGGCTTTCAAATTGGGGTAAATTAGTAATTTGGTTGTTAAGGTGTTTAGCCTTTTTTGCTTCTAATTGTCTAACTTTATTTATAAAATAATCTCTCTTTAATTGTTTCTTTCTCTTTCTATCTTCTTCAGTAGGTCGTGTCTTATATTTATAATATAATAAAATAACCACAATAACAATAAAAGTTGTTAATAAAGCTAAATTCATTAATTGATTAAATTGTGTATCTTTTTTAATTTTACAATTTTTCAAAGTTTCTTTTAAAAAATACTTTACTCCGGGTTCTGTTAATATTGGGCGTGAAATATCCATATAAATATATTATTAAAAAATCAAAAAATTTTATACCTATTATCTATAAATGATTTCGCCATTTACAACATTTATTTATTTTTCAATATTGACTACAATATATTTTGTTCTTAAATATTTTCTTTCGGAAACTCACGGGGCTAAGAATAAAAGTTTAGGATTAGCATTAAGTATAATATATTTAACTATTATGGTTTTATTGCAACTTTCCTCAAATTTGTCTAATGCAAAGGAAAAATGTGGAGGTACTCCACAAATAATACCATCTATAAATTATACTATAATGCCTAATTTATTTATATTTGGAGGTTTATTAATGGTTATGATGTTTTTTCCTGGATGGAAAGCTCCCTTTTCAAATACAATAGGATATTTATGTGTAATGGGGGCGGGAATTAAAGAAACATTCACTAACATTTTAAAAACGGATAGTAATAATAAACTTTTAAAGATGGTTTATAGAGACCCATCAATGATGATCAATGAAATGACACCAGAAAATTTTGGATTATTTATAAGTAAAATGGGTTCTCCTCCAAATTCTATACTTAGTACAAATTACAAAAAATTTCTACCTGATTTATATAATTTAGTAGTTATAAAAGATAAAATAGCAGAGTTTTTATGGTATATATTTACAGGTTATCTTGTAATACAAAATTCAAATAGCTATATAATGTCAATTAAATGTAAGAGAAGTCCTGACGAAATAGAAGGTAAATTGGCTAATATGTTGGATAATCCTAAAAAGAAAAAAAAACCACAAAAATGGAAACTTGGATATTAGGTTATTAATTATTTATATTTAATTAATTAATAACGAAATTTAGGAATAGCTAAATAATATAAAACAAATAAATAACAAAAAATTGCTAGTATCAATGTTATAAACCATATAGGAATAACTGTTTTTTTTTTGGTACCTAAACCAAATTGTCTTAATGAACCATCTTTTTCATATATACATGCTGGTTCTATCAATTGAAGAATGCAAAATAATACAACAAATAAAATTATAGAAACAGCTGTTATATTTCTACGAATATATTGTCTATACATAATAACTTATATATAGATTAGTTTTTAATTTACATAAAACTTCGTAAATTACATATAATCTATATTATCTCTATCGCCATAGTCATCATCCTCAGCCAATTCATCTAAATTATTAATTTCTGCATTTATTCTTCTAGCAACATCGTCGTTTTCCATTTGAACTAATACACTTGATACATTATATATTTCTCCTATAAATTCACTAACATCATCAAGTCCTCCTGATTGTAATTCTAATAAAGCATCTTTTTCCATTTTTTCTCTTTCTTTATCATATTGTTCATCATCATATTCAAAAATAGCTTTTGTTCTACCTAAGCTCCAATCTCCTAATGAACTATTCTTCATTATATCTTCTATTTCTCTTTCTTCAACTGTTAAATCCCCCAATCTTTTTACTATTTGTTCCTTTTCTTTAGTTTTTACCTTTAAAACATTTTTATTAATTGTCTCAGCAGATACATTTAATAGTTTTTTATATTCGCCTATTTTTTGCAAATAAACAGCCAATAATGAACAAGTGCTCTTTTCTAATTGTTCTCTTTCGGTTATTATAATATCCAAATCTTCTCCGTCTTCGGCTTCTTCTAAAAATTTTTCATTTTCGACTGTATCAACTCGCAAATCACTACTAAAGGCAGAAATATATAAGGAAAATGAACATAACATAAAATAATATGCAAGTTTTTTTAAAATCTCTCCATCAAAAATAGAACCTGTTGGTTTTTTTCCATTTACAATTCCAGAATAAAAAGGAATTGCTTGTATAAGCATTAATATATCTTCATTATTTTTTAATACATATTCAAGAACAGGTTTAATAGTTGGATCTTTATAGAATTGTGCAAAGGCTTCTCCTTCTTTTAACATAAATCCTATTATTTCATTTTTATGTCTATCACTTAATTTTTTTGAACCTTTGTACCAATGTTTTGGAACATATCTATTTTTAAAATTAACTTCATTTATAATAATATTTGGAAATACCTTACATATATTTATTACAAATTCTTTCATCATTCTAAAAATAATAAACCCGGTTTCATCTTCTCGAGTAATATAATTATTATCACCAATTAAATCCCAGTTTAAAATAAATTTTGCTCGTTTTGTTTTAAGTTTTGCAGTAGAAACCTCGCCAATTGGAGTATATTCAACAAATAAATCTTTAAATTTTCTTGATAATTCACCATGTTCCATCATTTTTTCAGATATTGACGTTGACATTTCTTGATTTATTTTATCTAAATATTGCTTGAAACCAATGGTAATTTCATCGTCTTCACCTACAATAGATACATCAAATCTATCTACAATATTTTGTAAATGTGTTAATAACTTAGGGTGACAAATTAAATTATTTTTTCCCTTTAAATACTGAATACATTTTTCTAATTGTAATTTTTCTGTAGTAACTGGAGGGTCTAAGTCATATTGTAATATATTTTGTCTATTTATAATATTTAAAAGTATATTCAATGTGTCAATTGAATAATTTAAGCTATCTGCCTCCATTGCAATAATTTTTTCTTTTAATGAATCTGTAAATCTAAAACTACATTCATTATTGCCACAAATTCTTTTTAAATCATCTTGTAGTTGAATACCACTATTAAATTTACAAAATTTAATGAATGCAAGATATATAGTTTCTTTTGAGAATGTTTTTGAAACAGGTGGATATATCATTTTTGTATCTTTTGTTATACTTAAAAATGGACCCTTATTTATGTATTTGAATTTATTATATAATTCTATTAAATTTTTGATAATATTATTGTGTGTTTTAATCGAAGTTTCTTTTTGTGAAAAATATAAATTAGTATTTGGTTCGCCATTATTACAACAAGCATTTTCTAAAAATGGAATTCCAGCTTTTGTTTCTAAAAGCACAGGCTCTTTATTTATAGCTCTTTGAACAGATTCGATAATTGAGAATGAATAACTTACTATTTTACCATATAATGCCCAAAGATGCACAAATTGTTCATAACTTCCTTCCTTCATTCTGCTTGTTAATGTTCTTTGAAATGTAGGACCAATATTATTTAATGATCGAACTGTTACTGGAGTTAGAGGTGGTAAAAATGATGTCCATTGTTGAACATTAAATTCGGTTGGAATTATCTCTCCAGATTTATTTTTCTTATTCCATTCTCTTTTAAAATTTAATTTTTCTTCAACAGAATCTATGTGTAATATCTTTGTTGTCATAAAGTTTTTTACCTTTTCTACAAATTTTTCTTGTATTTCAGCATAATTTTTTCTTCTCTTTTTAGATTTATTACTTAAAGCAATTGGAATAATATTCCAAGGTCTATTTTTGGTTCGAAATGTAAAAATAATACAAGATAAATATTCAATAAAGGTTAAATCTGCATTTCCATCTATAGGGAACCCACTGAATGATTTTTTACAATCTCCAAATACTTTTTTAGTAATTATACCGGGAATAGATGATTGAACTGCGATAATGTATGCAGATATTATTGAATAAATCAATATTTGGTCATGTTTTTTTTCAAAAGTAATTAATTTTTTTCCTGATTTTGATTTTTGTGCAAATAATTCTTTATATTGTGTTTCATCGGGAACATTAGAATTCATAGATTCCATTACAATTTTAATTATGAAATTATATTCCGATTTTGTAGATATATATAATTTTTCATCAAGTGTTTTTAAAATTCGTTCAACTCTCTTTGCCAAATCAGTAGCATATGTTTGTTTTGTTCCCTGAAACCTGGCTTTATTTAATTTCTCAGCCATACCTTCTTCTATTATTTCTCTGGATTTAACTTTATATCCAGATTTATCGTAACCTTCTGAATAATCTAATGCAATATCATTAGAAATATAGTATCCGCTATATTTATCTACCCATTTATCTCCATCATCACTTTTTTCTCCTCTTTCTTTTTTAATTTTTTCTAATGTAAGTAAATAATTATCAGAATAAAATCCATTTACTAATTCTTCATAAAATGATGGAAGTAATTTTATATCGGTATCAATACAATAATACCAATGACCATCTTCATCATTATTCGCTACTCTACAATATTGATTGATAAATTTTTCGATATTTGCAAATTTTTTAACAATGTCATTTTCAGATAATATAATATTTCTTAATGACTCATATGGAGATATAATAATGTCTCTTTCTTCCAAGGTTGAACCTATTTTTTTTTGTAACAAATCTCTTTTTATCAATTTATAAATTTTTAATTTTTTTAAAGACTGTAAATTAGTTTCTCGATATTTATAATCTGCTAATAAATCAGTTTTAAGTTGTTGAATCGATTTTACTAATTCTTCTTCAAATCGTTTTTCAATATCTCCTAATATATTTATTTTTATCATATCTTTACTGCTTTCAAGATTAGAGCAAGTATCTTTTATTTTAAAACAATTCTCTTTTATATTACAGAAATTTATTTGTTCTGGTTTTAATCCGGAAAGAGATTTATCATATTTCCAGATATTATCTTGTCTTAAATAATATTTAATATTTCCATCTTGTAAATCTAAATAAGCGTATTCACCTTCTTGAACTTCTCTGGAACCAAGAATCATAGCACTAGCATCTATTAGCGCTTTATTCTTATCTACTCCATTGTTTTCAATTAAAAAGTTTTTCAATTCTTCAATAACCAACTTATTATCGTCAGCTGATGCCATAATAATACTGTTATTGCGTTTCCATTCTTCTCCAATGTCATACGGAGTTTCATCATATTTTTTATCTACAAATACAGGAGAATTATTATCTTCAGTTAGTTCATCTAAATTAATATATCTTTTAACTAATTTCTTTGTTGTTTCACATTCTTTAACTTCAGGACTTTCTTTTTCATCGAATATTTTATTATCTAAATTATCTATTTCATTTTCAACTTTTTCTTCAATGTCAATAGGTTGTGCAAATGTTAATTGACTTAATGATAAAGAAATATTAAACAATCGTCCAGAATCAAAATTTATTATTTTTTTTAAAGAATCTTCTGTATCAATAGAATCATTTATATTATAATTTTTTTTATCAAAAATATCTTGTTTATCTGTTTTTATTAATTTTGGTAAAATTGTAGATATAAAATAACTTTTGTTTTGTCTGATAAATTTTAAATATTCTTTTGATTGTTGTATTAATATCTTCTTATGTTTTTGAATTTCTTCAAATATAAACTCAGTAATAGTTTCATATTGTTTATATGATATATCATCATCATAAATCATAAATGGTTCTAAATATTCTATTACTTTTGTATAAGATGTGCCATTTTGTATGTATTTCTTTATAAATTCAAATAAAACTCGTGTTTTGGGTATCATATTTTCTAAAAATTGTTCATAAATTTCAGTTTTCACATCTAATGATTCTCTATCAATAAAATTTCTTCTTTCTTCAAAACTAAAATATGAATTGAAACCAAATAATTTGCGTGCATTCTTCCAAGCTTTTTTACCTTCCGTATCAAATGGGTTTAATTCTTCTTTTTTTTTTAAAAATAAAGCCTCTTCTTTGTTTGTATTTGGTTCCTGTCCTTCTTTAATAATTATTTCTTCTCCTTCTGCCCATTTTTTCAGTATATCAAAATAAAAGTAATTGAAAAAGTGCAAATTAGATTTATTATATATATTTGTATTAGGAAGATTTATATGAGAATACCTTATATATGGTTCCTGTAATCGCATAAATCCAACAAGATCTATAGTGTCATTTCTTGTTAAGGGAACAGTAAAAGCTTTACTATGTTTATTTTTTATATCTGGATTTTCTAATCTAGTTAAACCCAAATTATATTTATCAATCACATATTTTTGAGCGTTAATATTTTCTTTTTTTACCATATGAGATTCAAAATTTTCAAGATTATTTATTAAAACATCTATATTTTCTTTTACTTCCTTTTTGGTAATAATATTTTCCATATCACTTGTTTCTAGAAAAGGGGTAAAATATGGATTTATATTTTGCATCAAATATATATATTTATTTTGTGAATCAGGAACAGTATTGCTTTTATAATGTCCTTGAGCTTCTATTATATTATTTTGTGCAAATCTAAATTGCATTAATTGAGCATCACTATACTTTTCATCTACAGGTATATCTAAATCAAATAATTTGTGTGTATTTTTGGCAACGGGTAAAATCCAATATAATTTCTTATTTAAAGATTTAAGGTTTTGTATTAATGGTTTATAATTAGCCCCTTTTTTTAAAATGCTTTCAGCATTTCCCGTTTCATTAAATTTTGAAAATTTTCTACGCAATTGTTTAAATCTTTCAATTAAAATATGAATATTATTTAATACATTTCGAGTTCGTCTATTTGTTGGATATTCTGCTAATAATTCATCCAAAATATCTTGCGTTTGTGTTTCAATTCCATATCTTTTCTCGCTTTCTTTAACTTTTATCATTTCTGTAATTTCTCCTAATGATTCATCGCCTATTTGTATCTCGTCCAAACTTATAAATAAATCCTGAACATTTTGTTTTATTTCGTCACTATCAATTATCAATTCTAAATCTTCATCTGAATCGATATCATCATCTATAATTTCTAAAGGACTTTCTTCTTTTTCCATTAATTCTGGAGGTATAAATTCATTTATTCTTATAATAGGTAATTCTAATGGAATACCTTTATAGTTAAAATTAATATATATCTTTTGTTCACTATTATATAGCGATAGTTCTATTTCATCTTCATCTAAATCTGTGATTTGTCCATTTATTATAGTAGGAATATCCCCACCAAATTCTATAGTAATCCAATTATCAGGGACTAAATTATGTTGTCTGGCATATCCTTTTTCGTTTGGAGTTGCTAATATTATTATTTTTTCAATACTTTCATCATTTAATCTACCATTTGTAATACCAATTTCTAATTCATCATTTAAATTTGTATCATTAATCAACTTTACAATATTATTATCTAAATATTCAATATAATAATTTTTATCATTAATAACAGAATTAGATGGTGCTATTATTTTCAGCATTTGACCTAATTCTAAAAATAAATTTGATGAGACTTTTTCAGACATTACTTATATTTATACTAGAAATTATCTCTAAGGAGAAATTACATTATAAATATTATATAAAGAGTTATTTGTATAATATTTTAAATGAATGAACCACTTGGTTACAAGCCAAACAATTATGCTAGTCTTTCAAAAATTATAAATGACCCTGTATATGCAAAACAAAATCATATTATTGTAAAAAAAATGGATCATTTATTTGTATTAAAATATAATAAATCTAAATTAACTACAGAAAATGTAACAACATTAGGGTTATTTCGTTCTATTATTGCAGATGAATTCGGTAATATTTTATCATTTTCCCCTCCCAAATCAATAGATTTTGATGTATTTTCTCAATCAAATGAATATGATAGTTGTTATATTCAACATTTTCCAGAAGGAACTATGATAAATGTATTTTTTGATAAACATATAGATGATTGGCAAATTTCGACTAGAAGTTCAATTGGTGCAAAGTGTAATTTTAATATGGATAGTAATATTACTTATCGTTATATGTTTTTAGATGCAATGAATCATGTGGGATTAGAATTTGAAGATTTAGATAAAGACTGTTGTTATAGTTTCGTTTTACAACATCCAAAAAATAGAATTGTTGTCCCTATTACAGAACCTTCTATTATTTTGGCAAATAAATATAAGATATCTAATAACGAGGTCTTTAATAATAATTGTTTCAATAAATCTCCAAAATTCTCTACATTACCAATGTATACTATAGACGATAAAAATTTTAAAGACTCTGTGAAATATAATGGAGACAATTGGAGAGAATTATCAGAACATTTTTTCTCCAATAATTTAGCATATCAATTTCAAGGTGTTGTAATATGGAATAATAAAGGCCAAAGAACTAAAATACGCAACCCCAACTATGAAACAATTAAACATTTAAAAGGAAATAGTCCCAAATTGCAATATCATTATTATTATTTAAGACAAACCGGAGAAGTTGGAGATTATTTGAAATATTATCCAGAACATCGGTCTGATTTTAGTAATTTTAGAAAAGAGATACATACATATACAAATCAATTATACCAAAACTATATAAGTTGTTTTATTAAAAAACAAAAAAAACTTATAGATTTTCCTTATCAGTTTAAAACTCATATGTTTAAAATTCATGAGTTATATTTGAATGATTTAAAATTAGATGGTAAATTTGTAAATAAAAGTGTAGTTGTTAATTATGTAAATACACTTCCACCTCCTAGATTAATGCATTCTGTGAATCATGTCAAAAAACAATTTGATAAGGATCAACGAATAGTAACAAGTGATTTGAAAGTTTTGGTGAAGCCACAGAACTAATATTAAAATAAATTAAAGACTAAAAAAGATATAATAAAAATGGAAGAACTTTTATCTTATAAAGGTAAAGTTAGAAATATGTATAATTTGGGAAATAATTATTATTTAATGGAAGCAAGTGATAGAGTTAGTAGTTTTGATAAACATATT
>MDSV01230199.1_pt1 | contig 15674 bp, 8 predicted proteins | sample 810851 | NCBI WGS metagenome assembly MDSV01 (sample SAMN05326640, study PRJNA326480) | marine metagenome | isolation source: seawater | place: Atlantic Ocean: North East | collected 2012
AAATAGATAAAATTAATATATTAAATGCTACTATGAAATCTATGCATCAAAATTTAGATAATATGTTTATAGATGTAGATCATATTTTAGTAGATGGCACAATATTTTATAATTATAAAAATATAGACCATACATGTGTAGTAAAAGGCGATAATAAATATTATAGTATAGCAGCAGCTTCAATATTAGCAAAAGTAGAACATGATTGGTATATAGAAGATTTATGTAAAAATATGATAGATTTAAATTTAAAATATGATTTATTAAATAATATGGGGTATGGAACAAAAAATCATATTGATGGTATAAAAAAAAATGGTATTACAGAATTTCATAGAAAATCATTTGGAATTTGTAAAAATTATTAAATTTTAATTTAATTGTCCTGGTGGATCAATATCCATAGGTTTAGGAGAAGTAATATTGCTAGTTTTTTCTACAAATTGAGAATTCCAAAGTTGAGAGTTATTTTTATTAGTTGTAGTATGTTTAAAACTTAATATTTCATTTTTATATATATTAATAATATTATTGATTACCGTATAATTTAAAAATGGTTCAACTTTAAGATTAGTCATATAATCATAGATTTTTTTTGTAAATTCACTATTATCATATATTTTAGATAAATTTGTATAAATTTTATCTTGATTATTATTATTATCAACTAAATCTTGTTTTATACTAACAAATTTATTAAATAAATCATCATTTTCATCATTTAAACTTTTTACCATTTTATTAAGATGTTCGTTTTGTTTTGTTAAACTATTATTTACATTATCATATTCATTTTTCATTATATCAATTTTAGCTAATAATTCATTATTATATTTTTTTATAGATGTATTTTCTTCTAATAAAGTTGTATTTTCGTCTTCCATATTATCAAAATCTTTAAATAAAGTAGCATTTAATTTTTTTAATTTATCAAAATCAGTTTTTAAATAATCTCTAGTTTGTTGTATAATATTTTTTTCATTTTCAATATTATTACATTTTTCTTGTAAAGTTTTATTTTTAGATTCAACACTATTACATTTTTCTTTTAAACTTTTATTTTCTTTATTAATATTATTAAATTGTGTAGTTAAATTATTCTTTTCTTTTTCCATATTATTATATTTCATTTGTAAATTATTTAACAATAAATCAGTATTTGTGATTTTATTTTGAATATTATCACGTTCATCCAGTAATTTTTGATACATATTTTCTAGTAATTCTTCAGATTTTTCAATAGATTGATATTGTTTTAATAATTTAGTATTTTCTTTCTTTAAACTATCATGTTTTTCTAATAAACTTAAATAATTATCTTCTAATTGATTAAATTTGTTTTCTTTTTTTGACATATCTTTCATTTTTTTATTTAATATGTTATTTTGATTATTTAAATCATTTCTTTCAATACATATTTTATCATATTTTTTATTTAAATCATTATATTTATCATCAAGAGTAATATAAGCATCTTTATAGTCTAACATATTTAAATATTTTTCTTCAATATCTAATTTATCATATTCTAAATCATTATATTTATTTTTTAAATCATTATATTTATTACCTTGAATTTTAGAATTATTATTTAATATTTTAATTTTATCTTGTAAATCTTTATTATCTACTTCTAAATTACAAATAGCAAATGTTTTATCACAAATATTATCATTACATTTACTAATTTGTCTATTTAAATCAAGAATTTCATTTTTATTTAAATCATCTTTATATTTATATTCATTAATTGATTTAACATTTACTATTTCATAAATATCATTTCCTTCATTATTATTTTCTGATTCTTCATTATTATTTTCTGATTCTTCTACTTCTTTATTTTCATCTAAATTTTGATTAATTTCATCTAAATTTTGATTAATTTCATCTTTTAAAACTGAATGTTTAGCCCCCATATATTATATATAAATATTTTAATCTATTTAAATGTTTAAATTATAAATATATATATAATGTATAATAATTTCGTAGATAATACTGAAAATATAAATGAAATAGATATTAATAAAAATAAAAAACTATTTGAGTTTATACCAGTAGATTATGAATATATATCACCTTATGATTATAATGATTATTTTATGAAAAATATGTCATTTAATGATTTTGCTAAAAATATATCATATCTTATTAATTATGATGTATTAATAGATGAAGTAGAACATTTAAAAAAGTTTTATAAAAAAAGTTCAATAAAACAGTTAAAATTAGAAAATATTTTTAATAAAAAAAAATATGAAAATTTAATTGAAGTGTTAATAAAAATAAAACGATTAGAATATTTAGATGATTTCATTGAAGTAAATAAATTTGAGATATTTTATAAAGTTTATTTAAATAATACATTAGAAAATATTAGAAAAAATAAAAAAAATTTAATTGATACTTTATTTACGAGTAATAAACATATAAATACATATGAGAATTAATGTAAATATTGAATACTTAAAAATAGTTAGTGATACATAATTATTAGATAAGAAATTATCATTAATATTATCAATATCATATAGACAAATAGGACATATTTTTTTATTTTTTTCTTTAAACCATCTATTTAAACAATCTTTATGAACTGTAATATCACAACTGTCACATATTTTATTAGTAAATTTTGTATTAACTTCAATATTTTCTAAACAAATAATACAAATTTCAGAATCTATATATAACTGTTCATACATAATATTTATTATAATTTACTCTTTAACTATTTTATAATTTTCTACAAAATATATTTTATAAACTATTAAACATATAAAACTTAACATTAATATTGTTGAAATACCTTGACATTTTAATCCAGTATCACTATTTAAACACGATTCTAAATACCATATTATTAAAAATAATAATGTATCTATAGAAACATCAATTATAATTGTTTTATAAGAACATGGTTCAATATCTTTATTTTTATTACATATATATGGAATCTTAACAAAAATAGCAATTATGTAAATAATTAATATAATAGTAGCAAAATTAAAATCTAAAGGATTTTTTAAATGAGACATATTAACCATTTCATGTAAATTATAAAAATCCATATCCTTTCTACATAAATCTTCAACTAGTTTTGTAATTTGTTCTTTATATCTATTGCTGTCAGCAACAAGATTAAGTATTTGTGGTTTTGTCATATATATATACAAAAGAAATTAATTTAAATTATAATTAAAATATGATAAAAATTTATGTAATTCATAATTATCTAGTGGATAAAACTTTTTATATAAGAAGTTTTCATATTTATGTAATTGTATACGAGTTCTAAATGATACAACTTGTAAAGATGTATCATGTTCATAAAGTAAATTACACATAATATCTTTTATATTTTTTGGAATTAGTTTAAATTTATATGGATCAGATTTAATATTATTTTGTGATAAATTATTTTTTTTTAAATAATAAATCTTTTTTTTATTTTTTTTTGTTTTATGTATCACTTTTTTAAATTCTTGTAATTTATCTATATTAAATTGTCTTTGTTTTACAGTTTCATCTTTTACATTTGCTGTTTTATAAAGATAATTTATTTTATTTATTTCAGTAGGCGTTAGATTATCATATTCACGTATCATTAATTATATATATATAATTAACATAATTTTTAAATATTTTAAATATAGACTTATTTAAAAAATGATTTATAGAAAACATAAATAATAAAATATATACATATGAAATATAAATCAATAAACTTTCTTAATCAATATTTTAATGATATAATTCATACAGAGTGTGAGAATATTATAGAAAAAATATCATCTATTTATAATTTAAATATAAATGAAATAAATGAAGAAATATTTAATAATGATTTTAAAAAAAATTATAAAAATCAAATTAATGATATTATTAATAAAAATACACGTTGTTTAGGATTAATAAAAAGTGGATGTCAATGTTTAAGAAGTAGACAAAATGGATATAATTACTGCAAAATACATCAAAAAACACTTAAATTTGGTAAAAAAATTATTTAAAAAATATAATACAAAATAAAATAATGCATATTTATAATAAATTAAATATAAATTTACAAAATAAAATAGACTATTTTATAAATAAAATTAATAAAAATATTTTTAAAAATAAATTAAATAATCAAATAACTAGTTTTAGCAAATTAAAATTACAGTGGTTATATTTTAAATATTATGATGATTTATTCGAAATGTATCCAAAATTATGTTTAGGTTTTGATATTATATTAAATAATATATTATTTTGGTTAAATGACCCCTATTCTAAACAATTAGATACACCATTTATGAGTGGATTAATAACAGATAATTGTAAAAAAATCATAAAAAAAATAAATCCTAATATTGAAATAAATCTACCATTTGATGATGATGGTATTTACCTTAACTATGATATATTAAAATATTTTTTTAAAAATAATCAGATAAAACTTAAAAATAATAAAATAGATACAAAACATATTATCTTAAATATTTTAAATACATTATCTATTAATCAATTAGAAGATTTATATATTTATACAATAAATCAAATAAAAAAATATCCAAATAAAAATATAGTATATATAACATTAAAATTTAACAAGAAATATACTGTATTTACATAAACAATTTAGAATTATACATACATATATATATGTATATATTTTTTTTATGTATTATTATGAAAATTATAATAAAATAATAGAAAAAGATTGTAGTTTGGGAATATTAGAAAATAAAAATAATGTTTATATTGTAAATAATAATGAAATAGAAAATAATAGAGCAATACATAATGATATAGTTTACATAAATAATAATAAAGTAATAGGTATTAAAGAACGTAGTAAACAGAAAATATCAGGTATTTTATATATGAATAAAAATAAAAGTTATGGTAAAAATAAAAAAAATATGAATTATTATAAATTTAAACCATTAAGTAAGAAATTTCCTGATTTTTTAGTTCCATCTTCTTTGAATACTAAAAATAAAGTATATATTGTTATAAGTTTTAATAATTGGGATATAACAAGTAAATATCCAATTGGTATATGTGAAAATATAATAGGAGAAATAGGTAATATTGATAATGAATATGAAGTATTATTACATAAATATGATTTAAAATATAAAAAACTAAAATTTGATAAAAAAAAAATAAATAATGATTTAAATGATAAAATAGATAAGACTGATTATAATATAATTACAATTGATCCAAAAGATTGTGTTGATAATGATGATGGTTTACACATAAATATTAATAATGATATTTATGAAATAGGAGTCCATATAACTGATGTAAGTTATTATATAAATGATTTATCTATTTTTAATGATAAATTAACATCAAGTATATATTATAATAATAATGTAATTAATATGATTCCTGAAATATATTCAAATAATATATGTTCTTTACGAGAAAATACAAAAAAACGCTGTATTTCATTAATTTATAAATATAATAAAAATGGTATTTTATTAACTTGTGATATTAAATTGTGTAATGTATATATTGATAAAAATTATGATTATGATGAAATTGATATTTTATTGAAAAAACAACCAAATAGTGATTTAAATAAAATATGTAAATTATTAGATTGTAATAATAGTCATGAATTAATAGAAAAACTTATGATAAATAGCAATAAATATATTGGTGAATTATTATATAATTATAATAATAAATTCACTATATTAAGAGTTCATAATATAAAAGAAGATATGTTTAATAATAAATATATTGAAAATAATAAATTAAATGATTATTTAAAATTTAAAAATTATGAATCAGCATACTATGAAAAAAATAATTTAAATCCATTTCATAAAGGATTAAATATTAAATATTATACACATTATACTAGTCCTATAAGAAGATTTGTAGATATTGTTAATCATATTAATATAAAAAAATATTTATTAAATGAATCATTATTGGATATAGATAATAATAATATAAATAAAGTAAATAAAATAAATAAAAATATAAAAAAATTTAATCGTGATTGTATATTATTAGATTTATGTAAAAAATTAGATATAAATAATTATAAAACTAACGCATTTATAATTGATAAAACTTCTGATAAATTAATATTATATATTGATGAATTCAATTTAGAATATAAAAAAAAAACAAATACACTAAATTATAATATATTTGATAGAATTGAAATTAATATATATATAATAAAAGATAATGATAAATTAAAAGATAAAGTTATGTTAAACATTTTATAAATATTAATATAATAATAATAGCAATAAAACAATTTGATATAGTTAATAAATTATTTTTTTTCGATATATTTCCACCAAATATATTTAATGTATTTACATCACCAGATTCTAACTGTGTTGTTTTTTGTTTAAATATCCATAAATATTTAACAATTTCATCATAAGATTTACTTAAAATATCATTTTGATTAAATTGAGTCCATATAATATCTAAATCACCTATTCTATCATTTAATAGTAATATTTTATTATAATTAGGACTACTTTTATCATTATTTTTTATAATAAATGTATCATATTTATTTGAAAATAATGGCACATATTCTAGTATAATTTTATCTTGTAAATCAAGTATTTTTAAATTATAAACACTTTTTAATTTACTATTTAATTTACTTAATCTAGAAACACTAAAATGTTTTTCAAAGTCTATTAATCTGTATTTTTTACGTCCTTGATCCATTCTTATAGATAAATATTTATTTACATTTGAAAACGGACTAATTGAGTAATTATCATTATATAAATCTTTACGTAATATTGTATTTGGTATTTCATATGATAATTTTGAAAATGAATCTTTAATATTAAATAAATATTTATTTGATACATTACCCAGATTTTCAATTTCTTCGAAATCCAATCCAATCATATATGGCATATTAGAAATCTGATAAGTATACAAATATTTTTTAGTAGAATGTTCCTTAATTAAATAATATCCATCATTATTACCACTTTGTCTAATTAATTCAAATATATTAGATTTATTAATAAATAATGGTGTATTATTAGTGCTTACAATATTATAGTGTTCTGGTTTATCTTTCACAGGTATAAATTTCCACTGATTACTATTATCATCACTGTTTATATTAACATAATTATTATTACTTATAACTATATTCATTTTATTTGATTTAAAATAGATAATATAATAATATATATACAAACTTATTAATATATCTAAATATTTATTTTCTTTAAGTTGTTCTAATAGTATTTGTTGATTAATAGACTTATCATTTATATAATCAGTAAATATAGTTCCTTGTTCTGATACATCTTTTATACTATATAATGTAAATATAATATCAGATATTTTAAGTTGTTTATAATTAAAATCAGAATAAAGTAGTGATGATTGTAAGAATAGTTTATTTTGTATAAAATAAGTTTCAGATTTTAATGAATGAGGATCATCTTTATTTATATTATTTGTTAAAGTTGTTCTTTCTGTTTTTAAATTACTCATTATTATATTTTCTGAATAATCACGATTCAAAATTGGAACTTCCTCAAATTTCCAAACACACATATGTTTAAAAGTATTATTGTCTTTTTTATTATTAGCAAGATTCCAAGTTTTTATAGTATCATAACCATTGCTATTGCGCTCCTTCGCAAAGTTTTGATTATACATATAATCTTTATGAATCCAAGATACAGGCATAGAACTTACAGTTGATGTATTGTCTACTTCAATTTCAAAATCTATTAATGAATCATTATATTGTTTTTTATGATAAATTGAATTATAAGAACTAGACCAACCTCTATCTGAATAAACTAAATAATATTTTAATTTAGCTCCATTAAAATTTATTTTTGTTAATTTATTTGAATCATAATCTGTTATTATTTCTATATTATTCGATACTCTATGTTTATTACCTCCAGTTATTTTTTTCCATGAATCTTTTTGTTTTACTAATCGTTTCTCAATTGTTTTTTCTAATTTTGTTTTTGTGTCAGCTATATCTTTCTTAATAACTCTAGTATTATCAAATAATATTATATTATTTTTAATTATCATCGTTTTAGTAATATTAGTTTTTATAGCACTTCCCTCTCCTCCTCCTGTCTTAACACATATTAAATTGTTATCATATTTATCCAAATTATAATAATTAAATCTTGGATTACTAATTATGTAATAATCAGAAAGGTCGCGCTCGAGAACATTATCAGTATTCAACTTATGAGAATTATAATCTAAAAATCTTAGTAAATATTTTTTTGTATTATCTATTGTTTTTATACATTTAATAATTAAAACATACTTTTTATTATTACCAGAAGAAATAATAAATGAATCTAAATAAAACTTATCAAAGTCATTTATTTCATTAGCAAATTCTGTTGTATATTTTTTATATTCATATAAAGATTTTATAGTATTTTTATTGTATTGTTTTTTATTTTTAAATAAATTATTTAATTCATCTTTATCTGTTAAAGATATATCAGAACTCAATAAACTAATAGTTCTGTAAGTTTTTTGAGTTCCATTATCTAACTTAAATTTTATAAAATGATTTAGTGCAGTTGAAAATTTATTATTATAATTTATAAATGTATCACTTAAAAATTTTTGAGTATCAATATCATTTTTTTCTTTTATATAATCCTTTTCTACAGATAAGTTCTTAATACTTCTATTAATTTCATTTTGATTATTAGTCATTATTGTTGAACTACAAGAATGACACGAATCTTTAGCATCACCTTTAAATAATACAAATTTATTAAATATACAATCAGATGGAATATTTAATATATTATTTGAATATTTATTATAAACATATCCATTTTTGTCCATAGATATAAAACTTGAACTAAATTTATTATAATAAGCATATTGTGAATCATTTATTTTGATTTCTATAAAATTAAATGATTCATGTGGTAATCCATCCTTACCACTTGTCATAATTGCTGGTGATATCTTATTAATACAACTACTATCTTTTGTTAAACATAATAATGTTTTAAAATCATCTTCTTTCCAACTATTACGCAATTGTTGAAGTTTTTCTTGAGATTTTAATAAAACTGCCGGATTATGAATACCTATTTGATTATTTATACCTTCAGTTATTTTATTAGCTAAATTATCAGGGTCTATATATGGTTGTAATAAAATTGAATTCAACTCTGATATAATTGTTTCAATACCTAACAATTTTTCTACTTTAGTTTTATAGGTCTCTGCTACTGTAATAGTTGGTTCAATTGAAGATAAAGATTCTGTAGGATACAATTGTTTAAAATAATTATATTTTATAATTAAATCATTAATATTACTTAAAATAATTTGTTTATCAGTAATGGATTTACCATCAAAATAATTTTTAATTGAAGTTTCACTAGCAGTAGCTTGATTATTTTTAAAATTATTAACGATATTATTAATTTCAGTTCTTAATGTAGTCTTATTAGTGCTTTTGGCAGTATTATAATTACTAATTTTAGTCTGAATACTAGTAAGTAATATATTTCTATATTTATCTATTATATTATTAACAGTTTGATTAGTATCTGGTCGTATATTGTTTAATCTTATCTTTTCATCTTCTAATATTTGTTTATCTGTTTCAGTCAATATTGAAGGTATATTACCCATAACTGTTGTATGTATAATTTTATAAGCTTCTATTTTTTGAAGTATTGTATTAATATCTTCCGATATTTTAAAATTATTCAGAAGCACTATCTGGTCTGCTAGTAATGAATTACTAGCAGAATTAGCAGAATTAACAGAATCTATAGTATCATTTATTGTTGCTTTAACATTTTTTATTTGGTTAAGTAAATCTATATAATCTGTTATACTTATCTTAGTAGTATCTAAATTATTTATATCTAAAAATCTAGAAATTAAATCATTTTTAAATTTAATTAATGTCCTAAGTGGAACTATCTTAATTATTTCATCAATAAAGCTCTGTTCTTTAATTTTTAATTGTGGGGGTTGTAGGGTAACTCCAATACCAGGTTGGAGATCTTTTATTTCATTTATTGGTGTTAATAAATAATCATTTAATATAGTGCTTAATAAACTAATATTGTCGCTATATGTGTCTTTATCATCTATTTGTTGTATAGAATTTATTTTTCTTATTATATTATTATAGTTTCTACTATTTCCATTTAAATATGTTCTAATTTCATTATTAGTAATTCCTGATGAACTCGTCATAATATTAGTTATAAGATGTTCATATAAAGATTTAGTAGGAATATATGATTTACTAAGAATGTTGACTATTATATCTTCTTTATAATCCTTGAATAAATACCTTTCTGTAATTCCTCCAGTTATTACTACATTTTTTTTACTTATTATTATTTTATATAATTGTTTACTAGCATCAGTAATATTTTCTTGTGAACTTAAGTCTATAACATTATTTTTGTATAATAATTCATTTTTTAAATTAATAGTATTATCAACTCTATTATAGGAATTAATTATAGTTAATTGTGTATTAGCAGGGAGGTCTTTGCTATCACCATCATATTTTAATATTTGATTAAATGAAATATAATCTCCTGCTTTAATTATGTAATCATCACTTGGATTTTTTATTTTTATTGTAGTTGGAGTTGTTGTAGTTAGTCGTTCAATATTAGCGTTATATTGTCTTCTGACATATTTATTTGGATCAACATTAGTTATTGTATTCATAGGATAAACTTTATTTGTTTTTGTATTTATAACCATTTGAGAACAATTTGGATTTTTAATACATTTATCTATAGCATCTTCTAAATTATCTACAGATCTTCCATAAGGAACTGTTGGAACATTCGCATCTAATGAATCATCTAATATATGTTTTTCACCATTTCTAATTTCACAAGAACTATCACAATATTTAGAATTGTCTAATATATAAAATGGCATATTTCCTGTTTCACCATAAATACTTAAATTTCTTGTTATGTCAATATTATTCCTATTATAAAATTTAAATAACTGTAATTTGTATTTTAATTTGTTATTACTATCTATGAAATAATTTTTAATAGCTCTATTCGGACCCGTTGCTACATCTTTTTCACCTTCTTGCTTTATATAATATTTATTTAAATCTTTAAGTTTATAATTTAAAAATACAACTTTGTTGTTATCTATAAGTGTTAAATAATACATTTCTTGATTATGTGTTTTTGTTATGTAAACAGCTTTATAGTCATTATCATATATAAATTTAACACCATTCATATATTCTATATTCAATCCATCTGAAATTTTATAATTACTTCCATTATTTAATATATTAAATAATATATCATTTTGATTATTAACAGTATATATATTATTATCAATTATTTTTCCTTTATCACTATCACTATTATATATCGAGTTTTCTAAATTAGTTTTTAGACTATTATCAGTTATTTTTTCATCGAATAAATTATAGTCAGAATATATATTTCTAATACCTATATTTTTTGCTAATTTATATTTAGGGAAATTTATAGTTTTTAAATATTTATAATTATGTATATAATTACAAGGATATCTTGTAGATAGATTTTGTATAGGATTCATAATTGATTCTAAAGAATCAATATCAATTTCTTTTTTATAATGTAAAGAATCATTTTCTAATTCATTAAGACCATTAGGATATAATTCAATAATATTATTATTACTAGAATGATTTTTATATAAATTAATAGAATTGAAATATTCAGTTGGTATTGGTTTAGTTTTTAAATTATATGATTTTAGTAGTTTTTTATTTTTTAAAGAATAAATAAATGTATTAGTTTGTTTATTATTATTAGTTTCATTTAAGTATTTTGGACTTAATAGCATAAAATATTGTGATAAATCATTACCAGCTGATTTTATATTAGGAATATCAACAACATCAGATGAAGATATTTTAATATATTTTGGATATGAACCATTACTATCTGTATATATTGTTTCTTCAGTTTTTAAAAATCGTTTAGATCTAGCATGATATAATCCTATTACTTCAGTTTCCTTTAAATTATCATCAATACCATAATTATATTTATCTAATCTACTATAACTATAATTTTTAATAGTATTAATTTTCATATTATGTTTTAGTAAATTTTCTTTTTGATACAGTTCATTTTTCTTCAATAAATCAAAAGATAGATTATTTGATTCTAAAATATCACCATTTTTACATAAGTTTTTAGTTTCATAGTCATTACAATTATTATTATTAACATCTACAAAATTATTATATTTATTATTATATTTAGTTGAAACAATAGATTTCATTTCAATAGAGTATTTATTTAAGTTACTAATAATATTATCTGTTTCATCAAGTATTTTTATATTTTTATCTGTTATTATTGATTCTCTTATTAATGATTTTTTAAATTTACCATCGAAATTTCGATTTGTAGATGCTTTAACTAAACCAGAGACATTATCAACAACTAAATAAGATGAAGGATTTCTACTCATATAAAGGGGTGCTTTATCTTTTCTAGCATTATTCTTAGCAGTTTGAAGAGCAGTCTCAGCATTGCTTTTAGCAGTTATAGCAGCATCTCTTTCTCTGCGAGCAGTTATTAGATTTGTTGTAGCAGTCTGATATTCACTTATAGCAGTTGAAAGGTTTCTATTAAGCCTAATATATGTAGGATCGTTAGGGTTTTTGGCAGTGCCATCGGGGTTGGCGTTATACCCAATTCCGTTCGCATCGGGCGCCGTTGTTAAATATGTATCCATATTTTGCTGGTGTTCTTGTCTCAGGGTATCTTTTTCTTTTTTTATTCTCTCTAATCCGGTTATATTTGTTTCCTTCGATATAAGATTATCAACAGCACTGGTAAGAGCAGTATTAGCTTGAAGAACAGATGTTTCAGTAGCAATAGAATCATTAATAATATTATTAGCTTCAGTTGCAGCATTTTCAATTCCTAGTTGTGAAAGTCTTGATATTATACACATATTAAATGGCAATCTGTAAAGTTTTATTCTAAATTTAGTTGTTTCTTCATTATATTGAATAATATCGTATTTATTTTCATAATCTTCGTATATTTTATTTAAACAATATTGTCTAATTTGGTCTTCTGTTTTATTTTCAATAATTTCTTCTTCATATATTATATCAAAATTAGTATATTTAGAACTTAAACTTATATTTGATACTTTATGTTCATTAGTGCCTCCTAAATAATATTTTTTTGTTTTATCAGCTCTTATAGAACCTCCAGATTGTTTGGATTTTAATCCACCTTGTGTGTTATCTTTTATTTTTGAAATATCAACACTACATATTTTATTTTCTGAATTTTTTAAATATTTACCACATATAGGTTTTTCACTAGGACAATCAGTATCAGTAGAACAGTGAATAACGCACTGTTGATTTTTACCAGGACAGTAAAATTTACCATTAATCATTATTTCATCTGAATATTCTCTATTGTAATATTCTGATACTTCTCTACAATCAGACTGTACATAACATTTATCTATTGGTTTACTGGGACTGTTTTTATCAATATTATTGTTAATTTTATTTTCTGAAGTGACAGAATTCTTAGGGACTTTTATTATTTTATCATTATTTGAGTTTTTCATATAAGTATCACCATAACTATTAACATCATAAATAGAATATCCAACTAAATTTTTACAATTACCTTCACCAAATAATATTCCAGGATTACCTTTTGTTCTAGCATTAAAATCATATCCATCACCATAGGGTAAATTTAAACATTTATTTGCTCCCTTATATAATATTTCTTCAGGTGTATTTCCTGTGGTAATATCAACTTTAAAACCTTCAACTGATCTATTTAATTTAGATGGATCCCAACCACTGTTATCAGATGTATCTATAGCAGAACAGAAAGCGGTTTTTTTATCATTATTAATACCAATACAATAATATTGATTATCTCTAAATTCATCAGAATTTCCTTGTTTATCAGCATAAATTTCAGATATAATTTTATTATCATTATTTTTAAAACGTTCCCAATCTTTTATTTCATTCCAATCGTGCCATCTAGCTTCTATCATATCATCATACATATTAGATGAAACTAATAAACTAATATGAGCCATTTTATCATTTTGTTTTATGAATATTTTATTTATACTATTCTGTGTTATAGGGTCTGTTTTATTAAGTATATATTGTAGTTGTTTTTTACTTAAATAAATAACAGTTAGTCTATCATTTGTAGTAAAATAAAATAAGTTAGTTTCTTTTGTATTATCAATCCATAATGCACCCATATCATTATTTGATATATTTTTTAAATGCACTAGACTAGTTCTTTCTTCTTTTAATGGATTATATTCTAATTTAGTTTCATCTATATTTGTTTTAAACATTATTTTGCTTGATAATTTATCTGTAGTTAAATTATTAGGTAAATTAGTTATAGATTTAATTGATTGTTTATTTAATATAAATGATGAATCAAAATATTCTTTGTCTGTAGGATTTTTAATATTAATAGTTTCATGTTTTTCATCTGTGTCATATAATTTCCATAATAATCTATTTCTGTCTGTTTTTAATATATTTGTATATTCATCAGTTTTCTTAGATAACCATTTTATTTTATAATCTAAATTATCTAAATCACTTACTAAACCATCTGCATTTTTCGGATATTCTTCAGATGAATTTTTTACCAATACTAAATATTTACCATCTTTATTTACAATAAAATATAATCCCTTAAATACTGATGGTAATAATTTACAATCAAAATATACTAAATCATTATATTGACTTACAAATCTTATATAATTAGTTTTATTATGTCTAATAGGATAAGATTTCCATAATGGTAAATTATATATCATATCTCTGTTCCATAATTTTGTATTAATATTTAATATATCATTATTATTATCTAAATTACAATATATATCAGGATTTGAGTTAGTAAAATTAACTATTGGTTTTACTATATCATCTACTGATTTTAAATCAGAACTAGATATTATTTCTCCATTTAAATATGTATTCAAATAACCAAAATTATTATTAAATGTTATATTAAGTATATTATCATTATCTTTAATAATAGTATCATTATATTTATGTAATGGACTAACAATTTTAAAATCATTACCATAAAAATTTATATTTGATATTTGTTGGTCTTTAATATCTATATTTGATCTTAAAACTTGACTTTCAATAATTTTACTTTGATTATATGTAATATATATATAATAATAATATATATCTGAATTTTTACTGAAGTTTAACATAGTTGATACAGTATTTGGTTTTCCTAAATAGCGGAACTCAGTAGCGCCGGTAAGACCGGCAGCTATTATTTTCTGTGTGAGTGTTTGATCTCTGTCTTCTATATTAATTATTAATGTTAATCCACTAGTATTTCCTGATTGATTACCAATTTTTGGTGTTACAGATATAATAGTATCATTATCAGTTATTGTATATATGTCTTTAATTCTATCTTTAATAATAGTATCAATATCAGTTAAGTTTTCATTCCAATCAATAATAGATTTATTATTAAATGATATTTCAAATTTATGTATATAATACTGAGCTCCACCACTTTGTTGTTGTTGTCTCATTTTTCTTTCCCATTCTGATTCTCCACCACTTTGTTGTTGTTGTCTCATTTTTC